>ERZ824575.268-NODE-268-length-71309-cov-40.813386_pt1 | contig 71309 bp, 80 predicted proteins | sample MGYA00519470_ERZ824575 | MGnify/ENA primary metagenome ERZ824575 (study PRJEB31778, sample SAMEA3449170) | human gut metagenome | biome: human gut; feature: human-associated habitat; material: faeces | place: United Kingdom | collected 2010/2012 ... | reverse complement strand
CTGCGAATATACCCTTAGACGCATATAACGAACCATCTTTCGTTACTCTGAATGGCGCATCCTTAGCCAATGCTGCACCAAGCCAAAGCGGGCACTTATCACTACCTACTACAGCATCGGCTTTATCGTAATTACCGAAATGACCGACAATAGTTCCATTCTCTGCACTCTTTGCATAAAGGTGATTCATGGTGATAGTTTCTGCATCAATAAGGTTAGCATTGAGCTTACCATTGCTGAACATGGCTGCTTCCTCATATTCGTGAGTTCCATCTATTCTTGTTAACACTTGCACCTTATCACCATAAAGCTTGACTTTATCAGTAGTGATTTCGATACCAGCCTTCTTCAAGGATGCTTTATCTACTAAATCGGTCTTGCGCTCTGTGAACTCGGTCATGGTTGCACCTATCTCCAACTTAGGCTGACAGATGTATACCTCTCCAGCATGATTAAGCTGTAGATACAACTTAGTAGGCACGTGTCCGTAGAATCTCATGTGACCCCAATATCGCTTGTATTCCGTAGTGAGCTGAGTAGGAATCAGTATAATTGACGCATAACGATTTCTAAATGTATCAATAACACGCACATCTGCATTGACGGAATCTTCGCTCAACAGATAATCACCATCTACGCTATTGTCGCATAGCGCATACAGACCGATATTAGCCGTACCCTTTGACAGGAACGAAAACATGTAATCAACACCGACATCCAAAGATGGTTTAAACGTCATAATGCTATGTGTAGAGTTTGCATTTGTGTTATTAATGCGAAGGCTCATGCTATCACCATTGTATGCAAGTCCGTAGTCAGACAAATTGCTTTCATTGATTGATGTAAGACTGCCGCCCACTTCGAGGGTTCTTGCATTGTCTATCATGTTGCCGCCTACATAGTCGTAGTCATCTTCCGATAATGTCCAACCGCCATACGTATCGCCATCTTCCATCATAGGCTTACAGATATAAGCGTGACATGTAGGATATTCAGTCGCACCAGTTGCCTTCGGAACATTCTTGTTATTGCTCCAGAAGTTCACGGCTAAGTATTCGGTTGCATCTTTATACTTGCTTGTATCAAGTATAAATACGATTCTCTTCCATTCGTTCACGTTATCAACATGATATATCTCTCTTACAGAAGTATCACCTCTGTCTTGCTGATTGATGCTGTTCATAAAGAAACATTCGATGGCAAACGGCAATTCTGTGTTGTCGCTCTTTATCCAGCATGATATAACGTACTTCTTGCCATTAACGATAGGAATGTTTGCGACACTATTTTTCTGTGTCGAATCCCAAAAAGCACCAATGTAGTTACCATCGCCAGTTCCCGAATACTTATCTGAGCTATGGATGCAGTTTACGCCATCAACGCCTGTATTCTTCTCGATGCGAGCTAACGAATGTATAAACACGCTGTCCTGATTGCGGAATGCGCTATTCACAAGCATATTGCGTCTGCCGGAGGTCTTAGATAGTACCTCTAACTTGATGTTATCGGCTTTCTGCGATATGGTTGATATTTTCTCTTCCATATCGTTTTTATTAGCCTTATTATCAAGTTCTTTTGATACTTCTGTGTATTTGTTGCTGACCTCAGTGTACTTCTGAATATACTGCTTATTATCCTTGATAAGGGCATTAGCAAAGGTGTTAACATTCACAGAAAACGGAAGATAAGCGTTATATGTAATACCATCAACCTTGATTCTGAACACACCGCCACCAGCTGAAGATGGAACATACGATGGTTTTTCTGTTCCTTCAAGCTGAGTTGAGGTAATATTTTTGAACCTACCTTTCCAAAGACCTGATTCTTTAACTAAATAGTAATTGCAATTATCGCCTACATTATTATCATTTATCGTACAAGTCCAACCTCCTTCACCATATTCTAGTTCCGTACTACCACGATACACTCTAATGACTGCGCTATTATCTTGGTATTGCCCATTATCAATTTCACCCCTATCGTTTGCATTGAATACAATCTCAGAAGGAACGAACACAATATTGATAGCATCCTTTCCGTCCTCTGGTGCTCGCTGAATCCAAGCCGAACCCCTCGCAACAAAATCTTTTTTTGCCATTTTCCCACCCTTTACCTTTAAATTAGACAATCATTGTCACTACCTCTTTGGCTACACTCTTAGCCTTCACGCGCCAAGCTTGCATTTCTGCAAACTCTGCTTGATGTTCCTTGCTCTCGCTTTCGAGCAGATGGTTGTTGATGATAGCCTGCATCTTATCTGCAGGATAGTGGTCACAAACGATAGCATTCACAATACCATCATAGGTGCGAGTACCGCTAACATCAACATTCTCCATTGAGCACATACCATCTGGTATAATCACTTCGCCATCCTTTGATGTCTCAGCCGCCATCTTCTCAATATCAAAGAATACACGGATGATGTCACCCTCTTCACGAACAATAATACCTTTTTTTTGTAATACATCTAAAACTTGAAATACCTTCATAATTTTACGTTTTTAAAATTCAACAATAATTATTCTATATCATAAGTATAGCGACCGCCATCCTTGAAGACTTGTGTGATGTACGTCTCTTCGGGCAATATGTCCTTTTCTTTCGCCTTTATCAGCTTGCCGATTATCAAATCTGATGTCGTGCAGAACTTCTTTTTATTGCAGTCCTCATCGGCATCACGTGCATCACGATACAACACGAAACATCTGCCGCATTTCCCTTTCACGGTGCAATCGGTTTCAAAGTCATAAATGACTATATGTGTGCGCTTCTGAGCCAAATTGGCAATCTTTTCCTCTTCTACATTGAAGATGCGCTTTCCGTTCTTACCCTCGCTGACAATGTCTGTCGTTATACCATGTTCTCTAAAACTCATGCCGTTTTCTGATAATATCTTATGCCAAAGATTCTTGCATTTTCCCCACTTCATGATGCCGTTGTAAGCACCATAGAGTTCTTGCCTTCTCTTTCGTGACTTGACACGATGGAATGCTTTCGCACATTTGACTTTCGTGCGCTTCCTAACTCGCATATTATGCTTTGAAAAAGCATATCCTACGAAATCCAGGCATCTTCCATCAATGCCTTTTTCTTCATCTTTCAGTAGTGCAATATAGCTACTTGCCTTTATGCACAGACCATATTCATTACATTTCTCGTCTAATTTATTCAGAAGATACGTAGCTCTTTCCTTAGTCTCTGCAAATTGGGAATCATCGTCACAATGTCTGTGATAACCCTTTGAATGCACTGTTTGCGTCATGTATCTGTCAATCATGTGCCATACCAAATTGCCTATCAACTGACTATTGCAGCCACCGATTGTTATTCCTCGTTTACTGCCTACATAGTTCATCGGCTTCTTGCTAGCCCATTTGCAATAGCGCATCTTACGCTGATACTCTTTCTCCAACAAAGGCTCAACATCTGATTCATAATCAAGAATTGTCTTGTCTATCAGTTTCAAGAACAAATCATCATTAATGAAACGACCTAAAACGAGCAATACAACATCATGAGGTATAGATGGATAGAATTTGCGCAAATCCGACTGAACAATATATTTGAATTTCTTATATCTTCTAATCGTGCGTCTAGTTCTGATAGCACCAAAAGTCTGACCCTTGTTTGGTCTTCCTGCACTGGAATCATATATGAGCACTCGCTCAACGATAGGCTCTAATACAATCTTTATCGCATGAAAGAGAATACTCCAAGGTTCAAAGTACAGAGGAAATATTTCTCTTTTCTTTCCCTTTGAATCAATCTCCGTAGGCTTATATTCCTTTGTCGGATATTCACCTAGAATTATCATGTTCTGTATAGCATCCAAGCTCTCTTCTCTGTGAGCACGAAAGTTATTGGCATACCACACATTTTTATCATCCAACGCATCAAGCGCATCATCAGCAGCTTGATTCAATACTTCTCTTGACGCTATCTTATCTATTAGATGTCTTACCTTCTTTGTCATTAATTCAAAAATCGCTTATCTTCCTAGCCCAAGGTTTTGGTCTTTTACGACTACTTAGCCTTGCTTGCTCATAAGAGCCTTTCCGCTGATATGTTTTGACTGATTCAGTATTTCATTATACTCTACAACCAAGGTTTGAGGGACTCGCAGAGGTGACTTAGCCTACACGAAGCAGTTCCACGTCCACGATGATTAAGTTAGACGAGCCCCGTAGTTCGCATTCGCATTCGAAAAAGCGTTGTTCGAATTGACGTAAGCGAGACCGCTATTCGAACCGTTATTAGCGTTCCCACCGAACAAACAGAGCTTTGCCCCTCGCCACCTATTATATTGTCACGAAAGTATTTCTTTACAAAAATCTTGAACTATTAATTTTTAATTACTTAACACTATTTTTTGACATCCTCGCATTCGGTTGCGTGAGATTGGAGGGACAAGCCCTCCAATGCGGATGTCGCTGACTTTACAAGTCAGCTCCGTTTACGTATTGCGTTTTTCCGTAATAAGCGAGACGAGCCCCGCAGCTCGCATTCGCATTCGAAAAAGCGTAGCTCGAAAGGACGCAAGCGAGACCGCCACTCGAACCGACATGAGCGGCCCCACCGAACAAACAGAGCTGCCCTGTAGCTAAATCTTCCCAGAAGTAATCGCACCAATAGTTGTTTGAGCCGCCACCTGTTGTGCTCTGTGCGATAAGGTCAAAGTGCTCACCAAGAGCCATCTTGCTTACATATCCTTCTCCGTCCATTCGCTCCAACTTGCGATAATCACCAGCAGGCTTAGTTGCAAGCTCTGCATCTGTAGGCATTCTGTTGCCCTCATAGATGAATACTTCCTTACCTGTCTGTCCTGTATTCTTGCTCTTACCGAAGTAAATATTTTGCGTCATCTCATGTTGCCAGTTCCAACCATCCTCAATACCGAACAATGATACTCGGCTGCTGTTTACGCTTGCTGGTTTGCCAGCGGTAGTATCGGGAAGAGCATCAATAGGAATACTTCCGCATGAATCACCGAGTGTCTTGGTAGCTCCAGTTGTCAGCTTAGATGCTGCGCCCCAGAAATCACCACCCACAGAACCGCCAACACCATATCCAATCTTGTCTTGGCAGTTCGGATTACCATACTCAGATAACTGAAGCATCATCATAAGTCTGCGATGGTCATAGCAAGAAAGACCATAGTCATTACCATTCGCTCTAGCCTTTGCCCAGAACTGAGAGATTGTAAGACCGCCCTTTGGTACACGACCGCTACGAGAAACCAACTTATCGGCAATTACATCTGCCTTATAAGCACCAAAGCAAGGTGACTCGATGTAATGACCACCGATAGGGAGTAATGATAACCACAGATACGGAATACCTGTAACCGCATCAGTCTTTACGAGATAGTACAGACGAGGAGCATGGAACATGATATTACCCTTTGTTTCGTCAACAACAGTACCATCAGCAAAATAGTTACTATTTGTTTTAGACAACTTAGCCAATCGACCATCCTGTGTAAGGAGATAGCGACCCGTTGTCTCTTTGTACTGCGCCCACATATCCAAGTTACCGACACGCCCCCATTCTGGGCTTGTCTTAGATGATGGAGACTGATAGATAGGAACACCCCAAGCATATTGTGAGAGGTTAAGTGAACTAGTCTGTATTGAGTTCATGAAGTCCTTGACTGAGATTCTCTTGATAGAACCGCCAATCTCAACCATAACATGATCAGATGCCAACATTGAGTTTACAGCACCAACTTTTGCTAAATCATTTGCCATAATTATTTTTTCATTTATTACTAATTAAACATATATGTTACGCCTTCAGCGTTAGTGTAGACATTTCCGTCCTTGTCGGTTGCATCTTGCAACGCACCCTTGAAACTTGCATCATACAACACATGTATACCATCGTTGATAGTGTTACCGACACCAGTTTTGTCTATATCGTACACAACAGTACCGCCGACATTCCAAAGCTTCTCCGTTGTAGCGTTATTTAATACATCAATAGCTTTTGTGAACCATTGTATATTGAATACAGATTCTGGACACTCAACCTCATTTTTATCTATTGTGATAAGAGCCTTGTGCTTCTTCTGCTTATCATCATTATAGATGGCTGTCAAGTTGAGCACTTCTGCTTCGTAATTCTGATAGGTTCTTCCGAATGAAATCTGTCTCTGTGCCACAACATTATTGCCAATGAGCACTCTAATGACATAATCGCCACTATCAATAGCTCTGAGGTCAAATCCGACTTCACTTGCCGTCACTTTGATAACCTCGGAATATCCACTTGATACATCAACAAGCGAATTGGCAGAAACAACCTTAAATACCTTGATGCTATATCCTGTATTGATTTCCTTGACACCTTTGTATACATGCAGAGGGATAGTACGCTCATACTGATTTCCGTCATAACAAGCATTCCTATCGTCATTGCTGAATGCAATCAGACCATGAGCAACCTTGTAATCATACAGGGCAAGCTTATCATTGAGTGGATTGTACAGAATCTTGTCGGCATCACCGAAAGAAAGTCCATAAGTATCTTCCGTCTTGTTGAACGTGCTCAATATGAGTTCCTCTGTGTCTACTTTCAGTCTTGTCTGTAGACGATAGTCAGGTATTACTGACGAGAATGTCAGCGAGCATCGTTCCTCTCGTGAGAGATTACGCATTACCTTCAGCGCACCTCTCATACTTCCGTCTTGCAGAATCTCGTACTTGCCCTTCCATGATGCAATAGTGGTAATATCAACACCATTGACCTTCCATACCATTTCGTCAAGAATGCTATTGCATTGCTTGTTAGCCCATGAATTATCAGAAGCCCAAGCCGTTATGTCGGGATAAATCACGGTAGGTGTAATCTCTCGGTTTGGCTCATACTCACCTGTATCGGTGTTGTAGACCTGTGTCGCTGGGCTACCATCCGTAAGACAAACAAGTCTTTGGCTCACATCTAGCGGCTCATAGACTCGATTAATAAAATTATCTTTACTTCTCATAGTTATTATCCTTTACTGGTTTCTGTTTCGGATGCGGTTGCCACCTTCTCTATGCAATTGACAGAACCTTCGATGTGTCCGTCCTTTTTATCCTCAAAGTACGAAGCATCAATTACGGCTACTTCCGTATCGAATGTATGCAACTGCTTAGTGTAATCGTGATTCCACAAGATATGATTCCAAGTGCATGTGTAAGTACTGAGGTCGACTGCTGCCGTAGTTCTGGTATTAATGACAGATGGAGTTGCCTTCACGTTTCCTGTCTTGCCCAAAGCACCTGATATGCTGTAGATAATCCTGTATATATCACCCGTATCAGCTATCTTGATAGCTGCCGTAGCGCAAGGGCTGCCTGCCGTAACGCCATTATCAACCTGATAGAACTTAGCAAGGAATAACTCTTCGCTGTCAATATCATCACGTGACACAGATAAGTTTTTGCCATCCTTACCAGTCATATACACACCATTCTTATACCACTTACATGTATAGTTATCAATATAAGATGAACCATTAGACATTTTTGTTGTAAGTGTAGTACTCGTTACTTCCGCAGAAAGTTGTGCAGGCTTTGCAAAGATGAATCCTGTAAATGCTGATGCGGAAGAACGCTGAATGAGAATGTCAATAGTCTTTGACTGATTATAGTTAATTCCGTCAAGGTCTGCTACACCTTCATACTTCAATGTGTCGTTGGAAACGTTATCCGCACTCGCCAAGTTCTTCACAATCTTGATTGTGCCATCAGATACCTTGTACTTGAATCGTCCAAGTGTCTGTTCCGTTGCCCATCCGTCAACTGCTGTACCGAAGATGATAAGAGAGCCGTTGTAGTACCATTTATGCTCTGTAAGAGTCAACTCACCATTCATTGCGCTAGAGCAGACTGGCTTTACTGTTGGCTGACTATCCGCATTTGTTTCCCAGTTAGGGAATACGTTGCTAGGATTATCTGGGTCAACAGACTGATACAATGGATTATCACCTAATTCCAAGTAGAAATAAAGAGTATCACCATTAATGATACGTGAGATTACATTCGAACCTCTTGCTGAAAAACCACCCATATTCTGTTATCTATAAATTATTAATAAAATCCCTTACCTCACCTTCGGTCATTACATTACCTCCGATGTTTGCCGCTTTCTCTTCTAAAGTGTTGCCTTCAATGGCTGTGCAGAAAGTAACCTCTTTCTCGTTCAGAATAATAAGCGTGCCTAATACCCTATGCGTGATAGGGCTGAAACCATAGTTGCTTGCTACAACTTTATCGCAAATAATATATTTCATAATCTTATCATTTAAATTGTTATACTAACTATGTGAAAGTCAGATTCTCTTGTGCGAGCTGCTTCTTATCATCACCTATAGCCGTCACCGTGAAGATTATCTTTCTTCCTTTACCGAAATCATCAACAGATACATCTTGCGAACAGATAAGTGAGATAGTTCCGTCAAAGTTCTTGACTTTATCTCTTAACAACCAAGCGGCATCACTTACGGAATCATCACTTTTCCTTTCGATTTTCCACTTCTTTACATACGATGTCAAGTCTTCGATGCCACGATATACCTTACATCTGATTTCACCTTCCCTTCCGTAGGCAAAGCCTTGCTGAAAGTCATGTTCGAAATAAATCTCTACAGGAATTATCTCTGTCATAGCCTTCCAATAAGCGGAATCGGCAGTTGGTTCATCTGTTGTAGTCTGTCCTTCTGGAACAATACATAACCACATCGTTCCGTGCCAGCTTACTTGGTCGTAGTATTCGTATTCCGTACCTTCCTTCCAATCTCCCAGATAGACAGGTGTCCAAATCTTCTCTCCGCTCACATTGACTAGCTTGAAGAATTTGCTAACGATACTGACACCATCAAAGCCTACATCGAAAATAGCCTTATCTTTGAGGGAGTAGGAGTTAATGCCACGATACATAGTGAACTTTGGTGCGGAATCTCCCTCGGTCTCCATCATCAGAAGATGCTGTCGTGTCTTGTCGCTTCTGTTACCCATGAGCACGATAGTGTCACCAACAGCAGGGTTGTCCGAGCCTTCCATGCAATTATCCTTCGCTATCTGAATCCAAGCGAACTTCTTTCCGTCATAGAGCTCGTGACCTTCGGCATCGGTGATTACCTCGTTCTCGGTTGACACCTTTGTGACAAGTCTCCAGTAGTCCCTGTTGCTGACGTTCTCATAGACACCAGGTGCTATGTTGAACGTCTTGCACCTAACTTGGTCATCCACCTTGAATGAGTTGATAGTTGCTGTCGTTCCATCATCAGCGAGGAGATAGCATTTCCAGCCAATCATTTCATTCGTTGTCTCGCTGAATACCTCCTTTATGTAGCTTATCTTGCCAGCAGCAGGTGAGAGGACGATGTTACCACCAACGTAGCTGAGTTCACGGATGAGCAACGTATTGAATATTGCCTTGCCCCAAACTATCAAGTCAGTGAGCAACATCTGATACTTACCATCGCTTCTCTGCTTTATTGCAAATCCGCTCTGCTCTGCTTCGTTAAAGTCGAGAGACTTCAAGAGATTCACCAAGACATTAGATAGAATAGCGTTACCACTTCCATCTATGCTAAACTCATTTGAGTGACCGAGGAAGAAACCCTGCAAGAACTTCTGCACCTTTTCCCAGGTAACTGTACCTTTTGCGATGTCATCGTTTATCTTTGAGATGAAGTGCTTGCTTCCCTCTGTCGCAACCTGATTCTTAACCTGTGTAGTTGTCAAGCCTGCACCAGTTCCGCCATTTCCGCTTTGAAGCGACGAAATCTGCTGCTGAATCTTTTGGATAGTTCCAACCTCCTTATCCTCGCGGAGAGTTATGTCGTAGGTAGGAATCTTGCCATCTTCTTCCTTGATCGTGAGCTGGTCGATAGAGATGATTCCTTCGATATTGAGGTCTGTATCATTGAAGTTCATCAGGTCGCCGGCCTTAAGCGTATCGTGGAGGCTCTTGATAACTCCGGTATCGTCTGCCTGCGCTTGGTCGTGCTGCCTTGCCATGAAAATCTCATCTACCTTCGGCTGATAGACGTACCTTGTATAGTCATTCTTGTCAATGAATGCTATGGCGTATTTGAGAAGCTTCAGAGATGCAGCATTGATATACGAATCAGGAAGTGTGATGCCGGTAAGAACGAAATGGTCTCCTTTCTTGATAGGGTAGTCCTTGTATGGAAACCAAAGCTCAAGAGCGTCGTCCTTGATTCGCTCGATAGTGAGCCTCCATCTCCCATCGACCTTGGTTGAGGATGCTACCTTGAACGTTCGACCACCACACATACCATCCTTCATCGAGATGGAGAAGTCGTCATCCTTTAAGTCGTTGATATCAAAGTCGATAGCCTTTTTAAGATAGATATCAACATTCTTTACGGTTTCATTATCGCCAAATCTTCCGTCATCATCAGGAGCCACACCCTCATCAATCTCATCAACACGTACGCCACCGATAACCATTTCTTCGATGGTAGGGTAGATTTCTACGACTCCATTCGTCTTATCATCGGTATCGAAGAACTGCGATGCCGAACGAAGACCAATCTGATCGATGTTGATGGAATCGATGTATGGTCTATGCGGGTCAGTAGAGAATCTGTGTTGTTTTCCGGTAGGGTTCACGTACTTCTTCTCTTCATCCGTGAGCGAATCATAGAAGTCACTCAGCGATACATGGGGAAATCCAGGCAGCATAAGCCTGTTGATTGACATATTGTTCGGGAGATTCTCTGCATATTCCTTCATGGACGAAGGAACATTTTTCTTGTTGAGGCCCGATGTGATATACATCTTCGTGTTTCCTGCCTTAACCTGAGCGATGAAAGTGTTAAGGTTTTCCCTTGACTCTTCGTCACCGCTATCTACCTGCGTTCCCCTGTATTCCGAATAGAATCTACACTTATTGGTATTGTATTTCTTTGTTACATGACCGGTAATCTCAGTCTTGAAATCAAATGTAACCTTAAGCACCCAACCGGAAGACTGCTCGCCAGTTTCTCCAAAAACAATATACTTTCTCGGATTCTTGAAATACGTCTCGATATAATCGATATCCAGTTCAAGCTCAACATTTGTGCTAGCTGTAACCACTTTCGTGATATTCGCCACATACTTGACACCGAGGTCCGCATAGTAATGAGAAGGAAGATTCTTCTCCGAACCATAAGCTCTCAGTCTCGTAACGACACTCTGGTCGGAATCAGCGTTCTGAATAATCTCATAAAGTCCATTGCCGAGTCCGTACTTAAAGATATGGTTTGCCTGTATTCCGGTAGTACCGACATAGATGTTTCTTCCTCTGACTATGAAGTTTATGTCCCACTTCTCGTTCACAAGCGCAAGGGCCTGCCAACAGGTCTGTGAATCCACTGTGATAGACATCGATTCGATGACGTTATCTCTTGTTCCTTCGCCGTACATTGACAGCCAGTCGCTCGCGAGGCATCCACGCTGCACGGAACGTTCCATGTTTCTAGAGTAAATCTTCCAAAGACCTGCACCAATCTGCTCATCGAGGTTCGCCTGGATCCTGTCTAGTAGATCATCCAAAGTCTGTACATAGAATGGGAATTTCGGTAGGGCAGTGTAGTGAAGTTCATTATCATTCAATACCACATCAAGGAACTCAGCCCTGGCAAGCTCGTCCTGCAATGCGTTGAACTTTACGCTGTCATACACGAAGCCCTCACCGTAGGTATCAGGTCTTGCCTGCTTATCTTTGCCCGGCTCGTAGTTGAGTTCGAATCGCTCGCCACGATAGACAATATAGTCGCCTATCTGGAAGTTGATAGGCACTTCATGCTTGAAATTGATAGTCACGAAGCACTCACCCATCCAAGAATCGGAGTATTCCAATCCATGAACGGTTATCTGCTCTTCGTTAACGTCTGTCAGCTTCGAGCCATCCTTATGATAAATATTCCAAGTACTCATGTGTCAGTATTATCCTAAATTTGAAATCCTGCCATGCGCATCCATAATCGGATTGATATCAGTAACAGGGTCGTTAATCTTAAAAGTAATAGAGAGAATAAGCAAGTCCTCGCTGCCCAGATATCTGTATAGGTCCGGATCAATGCTCTTCAGTCTTACATGTTGCCTTCCAATCTTGTTGAAGTCGCAGTACATTTTCATCATGCCAGACATGCGGAGATAGTCAATGAAAGCCTTGCACTTCTCGTTGGCTCCGAAAGCATCGCACTTGAACAGGAACTTGACCTTATTCTCGTATGCCGCCATGTAGAGTCCATCCTTGCCGATATATTCGTCATCACCATGCTCATCGTGCCACTCCCTTTTCGGTGGTTCCTTGACAGAATCACAAGGCTTGAACGGACTCTCGCTGACGTACATACCGAAGTCGGCGATGGAGTCCTTCACCTCGTTCCCATCGCCTTCCTTCTGCATGTATATCCTGAAAAAATCTTTCATACCTTAAATCAACTTTTAATAATTGCAAATATACGAAAAATAGAATAAATATGCAAGAAATATTCAATTAAAAATGCATAAATATACAAGTGGGCACGAATATAGATCCGCGCCCCCGATTATTACTTCATCTTCAATGATTTTGTTCCGTTAAGAACTCTATTGAAGTTGTCGTTCAATTCAGAAACAGTAGCGTCAATCCTCTCGGCCGCATCCGCATTGCGTAACGTATTTCGAGCAATCGCATTAAGCTGCGTCAGCTGGGACTTCGCAATCTCACTCATCTCCGGATAGTACTTTGCCTGCTCGGCTCTCATTACTGCACAATCGGCCCTGATTTCATTGAGGTAACTGGCGATAAGGTCACCAGTCTCTTCAGTAATACTCTTGACCGAGTTCCTTGATGAAGAGCTGCTGTTGTCGGACCAGCCATACTCATTCTTAAAAAAGTCCCTAGTTGCTTCGACTTGTTCTGCAACTTTCTCTACATCCGATTTAATCTCTGCATTTTCCTGGGGTGTGTATGGTCCCATATATTTTCCATCCACATACCAGTCTTCAGACTCCTTTGAATCTCCGAACTTCTTTGCCTTCGCCAATATAGCCTTTATCTGGTCTCCGTACAAATCCTCAATCATTGAGTTCAAGATGGTCTTCTTCAGATTTTCCTCGAAATGGTCAACGAGATTGTCTGACGTGTTTGCCATCGTAGCCATAGCATCTCCCCAAGAAAACACTAGGTCGGAGAACTTGTTGCCGGTAAGCTTCTCTGTAAGAGCCTCAATCATGTCATCAGCCTTCTCTCCGTACTGAATGAGCTTTTCCAGGTAATCCCTGAACTCAGAGTCCATACTAGCCCAAAGACCGGTATAGTCCTTTTTTATCTTTGAAAGAGTATCGGCGTCCATATTGAGCATATCCTCCATGCCATTGAACTTAACTCCGTACTTCGAAGAGATTTCTCCTGCTACATCACGCCAATTCTGACCATTGTACTTGTACGAACCCTTCCACATTCGATACCAAATAGAATGAGATCCGGCAGAAGCACCAGAATTGAGCCTCTTCTGGGCGATAACCTTGGTCTGCTCAATCTCCGCCTTAAGCATTTCCTGAGCTTCCTTGGATGCCTCTGTAGCCTCTGTACCCCAATGGATGTTCATGTACTCAGTCTTCTTGGAGATGAGAGAATCCCAAATTGAGGTCAGGTTGTCGTACTCAGCCTTCGCCTTGTTGTAGCTGCTGTAGTCTGCACCGAACGCCTTGATGAGCGAGCCGCCAATGCTCAATGCTGCGGATGCGGCAGCTGCGTAAGGTCCTGCATTTTTGAGGAACCCGAAATGCTTCATCTCGCCAAGAGTGGCTACCGCTCCGGCTGTACTTGCTGCCGAAGAGAATGCGCCTGATGCTCCACCTACAATTTGACCAAGGATTGAATCCTCTTCACCCATAGCCTTGAACAGATTGATTACCGGGTCAAGAACCGTATTGAGCGCCTGCATCTTTGTCGCAAGTTCAGAGATGGCCTTAGACGAGTCGGCGTATGCTGACTGCTGATCATTCTTCAGACTCGCCTTTGTTCTTACGCCGCCTGCGATACCAAGTCTCGAAGCCTCCTCCTTACTAACGAATATCTTCGCAGTATCGTCCATACCGCCAAGACGCTCATTTATGAACTTCCCGATAGCCTTACCGCGATTAACTCCTCCGAAGATGAAGCCGAACGGATTCCTGCTAATCTGCTCATTTCTGAGCTTATCCAAGGCATCCCTCAACTGCTTGATTGATTCTACAGACAGGCCGGTAGTCATGGAGAACTGGTCAATCTTCTCAATCATCGAGTTGATTGTAGCGGAAGACACCCTGTCAAGGTCATCAAAGATAGCAACCCAGTCAGATTCCTGCTTGAACTGATCGAACTGAAGCTTTGCCACATTCTCGTTGTGAGTTTTTGTGGCTCCGGCCTTGGCTCTATCTCTCATCTTCGGGTCTTCGATGCCCTTGATGAGCTCAAGCTGTCTCTCGTACTTGCGGTTTTCATCTTCAATCTGTTGGGCGATGGTTGCATTCTTTTCAATAAGACTAGTCATCAGGTCGATGGTCTCCTTCTTGATCTTGTTGTTCTCATCTTCCTGTTTCTTGCGGATATCGTAAACACGAGTCTCCTCGCCATACTTATCCTTGACATTTTCAAGACTCATTCCCTTAACCTCGTCCGTAGTCAAGTTAAGGCCGGACTGAACGTTGTCGTGCTTTACCGCAATATCGAGCTGCTCCTCCAGGAACCTCTTGTATGTATCAAACTGGACAGTTCCTCCGAAAGCTATGTTTTCTGAACCCTTCTTGTTTCCTGTCAGCTCATATATCTTCTTGTATGTCTCATACTGCTCAGATATAGTATCAAGTTGCTTATTGAGTACATTCAGTTCGTCCCTGCGCTGGTCTTCGAGAAGCTTTCGGTTTTCAGTTTGAATGCCAGCCTTCTCGTTTGCAGCATAGTCCAATCTCTCCCTTGTTGAGGCCGGGAGAGTCTTCAAGAGTTCTTTAATAGAGGTCTCATAATTGGTGTAGTCGGAGATAGGGAATCTCTTTTTATCATTGAATATAGCCTCAAACTCTCCGTCATTAGCAAGCTGACCAAGAGCACCTTCTCCATAAAGCTCCTTAAACTTCTTGATTTCAGCATACATCTTCTTGTATAAGTCGATGCGCTTCCTCAAATCTTCAAGAGCCTTATCTGTCTGCGCGCCTGTTGACCTACGGCCACCGGTTTTCTTGTTTTTCTTCTTGTCGTCACCAGTAAACCATTCGCCCCAGTTATCATGATAAGCCTGCATCTTAAGTTCGTACTCCTTCTGCTTCTGTGTAAACTCATCGAGAGAAAGATTGCCCAGCGCAAGCATCTTCTTTCTGGTGTTGAGTTCCTTTTTTGCAGAAGTAATGTCCGACTCTGCGTTGCTCTTTGCTTTATCGTAGTCGTATCCGGCATCCTTTCCCCAGCTCTTGACGTACTTGTTCTTCTCATGGTAGTCGTAACCACTACCCTTGAGATTCTTTTCGAGCTGCTGAGTGAGATCCGAGTCATCGTTCCTGAATACGAGATGAATGACAGCCTCGAATCTATCAGCCGCAAGCATTCGCTTCAATGCGTCTGATGCAAAAGGATAGTCTTTCTGAACCTGAGCCGCAGCATCCTTCATCATGTTTGAAACCTGTACCTTCTCTGCATCTGTCAATTCCTGGTTGTTGCGAATCTTGTCACCAATCCAGGGAAACGAAGTGTTTACTGCGTTATCGAGAGCATCCTTGAATTTGTTCTCGTAGAAGCCAGTTTCAACACCCATCGCATTAAGAACGTCAGCACGGAACTGATCAGAAACATCCTGGTTCCATCCCTGCTTTGCAAAGAATGACGAAAGAATCTGGTTAGCCTTACCCTGCAACTTCGGGCTGTTGCTAATATCTCCAAGCTCATCAATGAGATAATCGCGCATGGCTTTCACCTCATCCTTATACTTTTCCTCCCAGGAGTTGAAGCTAGCGAAGTCGGATTGGGTGGCATTAATCATATTCGCCTTTGCGGATGCTGAAGAGAATGCTTCTGCTATCTCCTTTGCAGAAGACAGTTTCTCGTCGAATCCCTTGTATGTACCATCGTCCGAAAGAGATTTCTGAGTACTCTCCTCAACCTGCTTGAGAAGAATGAGCTGTTCTTTGAGATACTTAAGTCTGTCCTCATTCGATTTCTTTTCAAGAAGGCTCATAGTGAAAGCATTCTCCTTTTCTGGAGCAATCTCCTTAAGCTTTTCCTTATATGCGTCAATGAGGTTTTCTATCTCTTTCTCATCGCCGTCCTTAATGGCTTTATCTGCATCGTTATCGCGAAGGAACTCGCCAATCTGAGTGTACCTGTCTTTCAGTTCGTCAGCCGTAGTCTCCATATCCTGTTTCAGCTGCTGATGCTTCTCCCAGTAGTATGCAAAGATTGCAGATCCGGCAGATATAGCTATTCCTGGAAGACCACCAAGAAAACCGATGATAGAACTGAATCCTGATTTCAATCCTCCGAGAAGCAAGCCTCCTGCGGCTCCCCATTTACTAGGGCTAGCCAATCCCTTCAGAACTCCACCAAGGGAGATTCTGTTTACCTGACCCTCCTGTTTGGTGAGAGCCATACCTTGTTTGTACATCTCCTTGGTTATCTGACCGGTAACATACAATCGCCTGAGCTCGGCTTTTGTTATCGCATTCGCCTTCGCGAGTGCCTGAATATCCTGAATCCGAATCTGATTTTTGTACTGAAGAATCTGTTTCTCTACAGGAGTTATTTTCTCTCCACGCAAAAGCTTAAGTTCTGCTTCTTTCGCAATATTTCCCTTAGAGTTCAGTATCCTCTTTCCTATGCCGCCCTCAAGGGTCTTAACTCCACGCATAAGAGCCGGCCCGGCGAATGCCGCAACCATAGCAGGACCCAAGACGTGAATCTGCTGCACGAGATTGGTGACAACATCAAGAATACCCTTGAAAGTTCCACCTATAACATTCTTGCCATTAGCAAAGTCGGCAAGCATGATTTCCCAGGCATCCTTCAGTTTATTGTAGCGTCCGAGCAGAGTTTCACTCAGAACCTGCTGCATATTATAGAACTGACCACCTGCATCAGTCATCTGCCAGAAGATAGACTTCACATCATCAAAACTTACGTCTCTGCTTGATATACGAGTCTTAATCTCTGATGTAGAGACATTTCGACCCTCTTGCTTAGAGTAGAACTCAGATAACTTTTCAAGCAGAGGAATACCTGCATAAGCAATCTGGCGGAGTTCCTTACCATCGAGCCAGCCACGAGCCTGAACCTGACCAAATGCCAATGCGATACGGTCAAAGCTAACACCAAGACCGGAAGACATATCCGAAAGCCTCTTGGTTGTGTCATAGAGCTTGTCGTACTCAACTCCATACGCAGCCAACTGCTTAACATCTCGGTTCAATTCAGAGAATGTAAATGGCGAATTAAGAGCGAGTTCCTTAATCTGATTGAACATTGTATTCGCATTCTGCATATCGCCAAGGATTGACTGGAGAGCAATATGCTGCTTCTCCATCTCACCACCAGTAGTGATGATGCTCATAGCGAACTGCTGTGCGCCGAACACAAGACCTCCCTGCAAGAAAAGTGACTTCAAATCCTGCACGGTTGAATTCAGCTTTCCTGCATGACTGTTGGCTCTCTCGAAGCCGCGGACCAAATCAGACTGAACCTTTGCAGCCGTCTGAGCAATCTCCTGCTGACGCTTCTGCTCCAGCTCAATGCCTCTTTGAACCTCTCGGTTTACTGCTTTCTGATCTTGAAGGACTCTCGAAGCCAATGTGGTATCGTGGCCACTACCAATATTACCAAGCAAACCGAGGCTATCCTTCCAGTTTTCTGAATTAAGTCTTCCCTTAATATTTATAAGGGCTCTCATTAAAGAAAGAAGTCTGTTAATCTCGGCTTCAGCCTTGCTCACATCTGCACCGATAGAGATGCCCCTGCTGTATTCAGAGCGAAGCTGGCGGACTTTATTGCCGAGAGAATCGTATCGGCGTTCGGTGTTCTTCAACTCGTTCTGACGCTTCTTCTCATTTGCTTTTGCCTCGCGTGTTGCGTCTGCCTCGTCTTTCTTTCGCTTTTTCTCGGCATCTTGTGCTGTCTTGTATCTTTCTAAGATAGCATTCTTTAATGCTGTAGTATCTGAGATTCTCCTCTGCTCGTATGATGTCGCATCGTATGGCTTATACGTCGCCTTTGAGACTCTTTCTGCAAGCTTCTCATATTCGCTAACCAGGCTTATGAGGCGCTGAATCTTCGCTTCTTCGGCTGTGAGCTTAGCTTGGTCAAATACAATGTCTGCACCTTTTGTGTTTTTGAGATGCTCAAGCTGCTTCGCAAGTTCCTCATACTTGGCAAGGTCTGTAGGGGAGAGCTTTTTACCATTCCAAGCTAATCCGTCCATCTTAGGAGAGATAGCCTTTATCTTTGATTCAAGCTCCTTTACTTCCTTATTGTACTCGTCGAGGAGCTTTGTTAGCTTAGAATTGGCATCATTGTGCTTTGCCTGCAACTCGTCAGCCGCCTTCTTATATGCGTTGGCTATATCTAAATAACCCTGCGCTGCTTCGGAACGACCCGGTGTTGCATAGAGTCCTCCTCTAAAACCACTTCTAGATTCCTTTTGCCATGCCTTCTCCTGCTGGCTAGCGATTCTGTCTCGGATGTCTGCGTTTCTCTGAAGAGCAAGACCCTCTCTATTAAGCTGATCAAGATATTGCTCTGACTGTTTTTGCTTACGAGTATACTCATCAGACTCCTGCTTGATTGCGTCCTTTACAACTTTTGCGTATACCTTTGCCTCGTCAATCGCATTAAGAAATCCCGCACTCTTTACTACGTCTGACGCTGTGAGTCCAGAAACAGGATGGATGCCGCCATTATTTTTAATCTGCTCTAACTCTGCTCTGTATTTTTGTAGATCTGATAACAACGGGCGTAGATTGTTGCCTGACAACTGAAAACCTTCATCGTAACGCTTATTGATCTCTTTAATAAACGAAGACAACTTACGGAGCTCGTTCTCAGCCTTGTTTGCCTCAGTTGCAACGCTGTTAGGGAATATGTTGAATCCTGCACCTTCCTTAGACACCTCTCCAAGTATGCGACCTATTCTGTACAGTCCACTCTCAACAGACTCCAACTGTTGAAGTTTTTTTGGACTAAAGAAATCTTCGCTTGAAAATACAGCAATGTTATGACGTAATTCTTTAACAAAGTCGTTTAGCTTTTTAAAGCCTTGACCTCCCTTATCTCCAATTCCCTTTGTTGCTTCTGATATTGCTTCCAAAGCATTCTGTGCCTGCTTACCAGTAGCATCAATCTTGTTTAATTCTTTGGTAATCTTTTTGGTTTCCTCTTCAATTCTCGATTTAAGAGTGAGCGAGAAACTGAGGTCTCCCATATTTCCACCTGCCATATCCTGAATATTTTAAAATTAGAGTTTATTGTTTAAGTAATCAGCAAGACTTATCTTCTTGCCGACAAGACTTCCTTCTTTCTTCTTTTTCTCCATCCACCTGTCGTAGAGGTCATCCATCTCCTTCTTGGTGTGCTTCTTTGGACCACCTTCCTTCTTGGTCTTAGGATAGACGACAAGAGGCTGGTCTGCAACCATGAGGTCAATCTGCGCCGATGAATATCCCCACCAGTAGTCGTATGCCGCAATGAAGTACTTGCGCTGAAAGAGGAAACCGAACTTCTCAGCTAGTGAGAAGGCTGCTCCCCAGCTGGTTCTGCTTGGATAGCTTTTGCTTCGCTCCTCGTCATCGTCATCATCACGTCCGTCATCCCGGTCGCTAATATGGTAGCCAGTGAGAATGCGTTCGATGGAATTTTTTTTTTAGAAACATCGAGGACCCTCAGCACCTCGGCCACGTCCACATCCTTGATGTAGTAGAGCCAGCGCCAGTAGATCCAATACAGGAATCGAATCTTCCAGATGTTGTTGAGGAGAATGCAGACACAAATCTTGACGTTGCGTTTCCATTCATTCTTCTCCTTTGCCCTGATGTGGGAACACTTGCTCATGGTTCCCTTGCGAAGCCAGCCGAGCTTGTGCTTCTTTCCTCTGAACACGAACTCGGTAGGCTCGTCGTGCAGCACGCTGTCTAGCAACTCCTGCAAATCCACCGAAGGCTGCTCTATTTTCTTTTCTTCTGCCATGATTGTATGCTATTAAATGAAGTAGGGCGGCACGGCTGTTGATTAGCCTGCCGCCCTACGGTTTGTTATCCTGAATATAATTACCTAAAGAAGCTTTTTTCTCTTGATTAACCGCCAATGCCTGGTCCCACACCAGCTGGAGCCTTAGTAAGCCAAGCGATGCTACGCTTACCTGCACCCTCGATAGAACCAGAGAACTTGAACGCGACAGGCTCAGTACCAGAGTTATCCCACTGCAAGGTAGCGTAGAGAGCGATGTTGGTGATAACCATGAGGTTTTCCTTCTCATCGTCAACGATAACGATAGTACCCTTGATCTTGAACTTCTTAGGCTCAACAGCGATACCTGTAAAGCCGGTAGAAGCGTCGAGGGTGGCGTCACCTGTACCCTTCAGTGTAACCTTGGTTAGCTCTGTGATTGCATCCTCGCCGAACATAATTTTCAGCAGGTCCTTTGCCTTTGATGGAACAACGAACTCTACATTGAAGTCGCCGAGCTCTGCTGTAGTTGCCCAGTCGCCTGCAAGACCGATAACCTTGTAGTGGTTGATGGTTGGGTCATCCATAGTCGCCTTCAGCGAGTCAACGGTAACAGGAAGCTCAACATCTGGGGTAATGTCAACTGTAGCCTTGTTCAAATCGGTAATAGCCTTTGAGTAGAGCAGAGTTTTAGGACCATTGAAAATATCCTTCATCTTGTCAATAGTTGTCATAGCCATAATCTAAAATATTTTAAATTGTTATACCTGAATACTTATTTAGTACGTAACCTTCCTTGTATGATCGTCACGGAAAAACCTGCTCCGTCGTCTGTCTGTAGTGTTATACGAGGATTTGAAACAATGAGATTTTTTGTGGAGATTGGAAATCTGTCCATAATCTCCTGGACTTTCTCGTCAACGCTAGATACATCAAGTGTGTGCGGGTTGCTTGCCGAATTCTTATCGCGCACATACAATTCGATTTGAGCTATAGTGGTGAAATCATTGTAAACTCCACTTGAGTTCATCTCGTTATTGTAGATACTAGATGGAAAGTATACCACGATGTAGCTGTTGATTTTCGTATCAACTGCTTTTGGTCGGCTCCGGGAGTAGAGCTTGTCGCAAATCCCCTTCATTGCATTACCGACATCGAAATATAGAGTCTTAATACTAACCATATCTTACATCGATCTAAAGTATCTAACCAAATATTCTCTGAGAGAGGTAATTACGTCGTGACCTCTCTTTACCTCGACAAACTTAGCGTAATCCACGCCGGCAACTAGAAGCATCTGCCATGTAGCATCGTACTTTCCTTTGTTGTGTTCCCTTGAAACAAGTTCATCCCACGCAGCGTTCGGACCATATTCGCCACCTTCTCCATATTCACCCTTGAAAGGTCTCCGTCCGCTGTCTTTGAAGGAGAACGAACTGCGATAATACTTTTCGAGGTTGTATCTCTCTCCAGCAGCAAGGGTTACTCGGGTTGGCTCTGGACCAGGAGCATAATGAATTGACTGCAATGAGCCGTTGTAATATGTACCGATGGCGGTTGACTTGTACAAGTTACCGGTTACGTCATCATAGTTGCGAGACTTGTCGGCAGCCTTCATTGTCATTTCAGCCGCATGGTCCATCTTCTGCTGCATCTTTGCTACAGCCATCTGACGGATTTTCTTCTCGACCTGTAAAAACTGACCTGATAAACTTGTCATAATCTAAACCCTTGTCAAATTCCAATACACAACAGTCCTGTTATTATCCGGCTCGCAGTCCTTAACCATACCTACCTCGGTGTTGTTGCCGACAGTGGAGTAGATGGTGTCGCCGTCAAGAGGACATCTGTCAGCATCCCATTCGTCATATCTGACCGGAATCGATGCCTTCCTCTTGTTCTGGTCGACATTCTTGTCTCCCTCTGTGGTGGTATCGGTATAGCTGCGGCCTTCGCCATAATAGAGAATGATTTCCTTGTCCTCACCAACTGGAGCATCATCATCGGCAAATGGGTCATCAGGGTCGGCTTTTCCGACGACCTTCCTCACGATCTTGATGATGTGAGGATATCTTGGGTTTCTGATGTTTTCCTTTTCCATACGCCTTATTTGATGATGTGAGGGAGAGGTTCTCCACAAGGAGAATAATTCGCCCTCTTTACTCCGTGGGAGGTCACCCGGAAGGTGGATTTCTTCTTGAGCATCGAATCAGGCTCCAGCTCCGCATAGATAGCGTTAGCCTCTGCCTTCATCTCGCTCCTGTCGTTGTCCGACATGTCATAGCCACCTCCCGAATGAGTCCATCCGTTATCGGAATCGGAGGTGTTGTTCACCTTGCTCGGACCAAGAATAAACCATTTCAGCATGTCGGCATAGGCAAGTCTAACATTGTCCTTGTCGCAGGCTTCGAGGTCAATGCCATTTTCAAGCTCCCTGTCGTGCATGATGCCCAGCAGAGCCTTCATCGGCATCTCGAACTTCACCTTATTAATAAGGTAGTCGTTCACAGTGTAAATGTTCATCTCCGAATCCATAGTCATACAATCTAGTTACGTTAAAGAACTAACCCTTCTGGGTAATGTTGATAATCCAACGGTAAGGAGCATCGAGCATAGCAGGAACAGAAGCGAGGAACAAGTCTGTCTTGAACTCCTGGAACATACCGTTTGCGGTAACCATGTTACGGAGCAGACCGAGACCGTTGTTTGTCTGTGCCCAAGCTACATCCACTAGCTTATTGCCGAGAGTATCGAAGATTCGCTTGTCGAGAATCTCCTTACGCATGAAACGCAATGGCTTACCAGCAGGGCGAAGAACGACTGTTCCGTCTGCCCAACCACGAATCTCGGTAACTGTTCCGTCGAAGCGCTTGTTGTGCTCAACCTCATCGACAATCTCGATAGGAGAAAGACCATTGAGGTCAACAACAGACTTCAGGAACATTGCGTTGTTCGGACCGTAGTTCTGCAATACTGCCACAAAGTTAGCGTTCGCCCAGCTCTTGTACAGCTCGGCAATCTGCTTGTTCTTCAAGAAGACGTTGTTGTAGTCGTTCTTGGTCATCTGCCATACGAGAGGTACACTGCGGTACTCAATATGACTGTTGCGCCAATCCTCCTCAAACTTACGCATCTGTTCGAGCAGGTCGCAGCTCTCGTCGTTCCAAGCAAGCTTACCTGCCTTCTTGAAGTTCTCGGCTGGAACCTTTGCGTCATACAGAGGCTCCTGGATACCGCGACCGATCTTGTCGTAGTCGATGACACCCTTAGAACTCAACTGTGCTGACATGTAGGTCATAGTCATGTCAAGAGAGTCATACAATACCTGAACATTGTCGAGATAAGCATCAACCAGGTCTGCATCGTTGCCGAACTCATCCTGGAGGAGCTTCATCTTGTGGTAACGCTCTGTAGCAGTCTCACGGAAGCCGTCAGCAGCGAAGTCTGGGATTGAAGCGGTATACCACTCAATACCCTCGTGGTCGTTCTGATAGCCCTCGCCGAGAGGGGCACGGAGGTTCATCAAGGTTGCAGGGTTCAAAGTGCGAAGACGAACCTTGAAGGTTGCGTCGCCATTATTAGATGTAGGGGTGAGGTTTGGATCAATGTCACCCTGTGTCAGATACCAGCCGTTGTTACAGCGCAATACGCCGTCACGATTGACGAACTTCTGAAGGTAAGTGTTGTTACCCTTACCAGTGAAGAACTTCGCAAGCTGCTCGACACCAATATCAATTTTTGCCATAATCCTGAATCAATCTTTTTACGTTAGACAATAGGTTAAATATGCCAGAACTCTGGGTAGAGTGACTTGTTCATCGCCTTGACAGCAGGAGGAACAGGACCCATACGGTCAAGCCACATAACGCAGTCTGGATTCAACATACAGAAGTTGACGTTTGTGCGAGGCTTGTGGTACTTGTCGCCGCCGGCATCGAAATATGGGAAGTCATTGTCGTTCGGAGCAAAGCAGTTAGGGTTGGTTACCATAGGCAATACGGATTCGCCTGCACTTGCAGCCTCAACCAATACGTCACCTACCTTCAATGTACCGAGAGCAGCAGAAAGAGTAACCTTCCAAACGTCACCTGCGGTTTTATCAGTCATAGCCTCAACGGCAGAAACAGTCACACCCTTTGCCTTGGTCTTGAAGTCCTTCTGGCCGATCATGATGGTGTCGCCAGGGAACGGGATGTGAACGAAGCCGTTACGAACGATGTAGATGTCTGTGTCTGTAGGCGCAGTAGTAGCCTTTGCCACGCCGTAGGCCTTCAGAATCTTAATGGTAGCACCAGGACCTTCGTTGCCTGCTGTAAAGCCAAGATCGTGCTCGATCAAGTCACCGGCATAAATCTTAGCCTGACCCTTGAATGGGTTGACAAGCTTACCACCAATAGGTGGGTGAACGAAGGCATTCTTGATAAGTGCCTCAAGACCGGCAAACACATATCGGGTTCCGCCGACCTTACCTTCTGTCTGAATGATGGTCGCACCGTGGTTCAGCATACCACGAGTACCCATCTGTTCCATGTAGGAAATAGAAGTGTTGTCCATAATCTTTTTACCTTTTTAAAATTGTTATCCTGAAATTACTTCTTGTCTCCACCGCCGAATCTCTTCTTTCGACGCTCGGCCACTTCTTCCATAAACTTGTCATCATCTGTGGACGTGCCTCCGCTAGACGTGCGACTGCCTTTTGCAGGAATACCGTTTTCACCGGTAGCCTCCTTGTACTCTGCGGTGTAGATTTTCTCAGCCTTAGAAACCAGGTCGTCGATGTCGACATCTTCGTCCGGAATCTCCAGCTTTGCGATTGCAGCATTGAGGAAGTAGTTCTTCATTTCAAGGTTTGCCTTGTCGAACTTATCCTTCAAACCTGCCTTTACAGACTCGATGGTTGTCTTCCTTGCAGCCTTCTTGTCCCTTTCTGCGTTAGCTTCCTTGAGGGCTTTGATTTCTTTGAGAAGCTCGTTGTATTTGTCGTCAGGATCGTCATCCTTGGTGGCCTCCTTACGCTTGCGCTCCTCTTCCTCTTCCTTCTTCTTGCGCTCAGCTTCCTCCTTGCTCTTCTTAATCTCGTCAGAGACATTCTTGTGCAGGTTTCCGTCCATGCGCTTAAGGCGGTTTGCTAACTTGGTAACCAACTTGGCATTTGCTGCCTCATCGTCACCGAAATCTTCCAAAACATCATCAAGTTCTTCATTGATGGTCTTCTGGCTAAGTGATTTGAACTTGGTGGTATCTACCTCCTTGTTCACTAATGACAGAAGTTCTTCTTTAGTCATGTTGTTTCTTGATTAAAAATGTTATCCTAAAAGTGGTTCTTCCACCTTGAAAATGTATAAATATACCTTTTATTTTGCAAATATATGAATAAATATGCAATTATCCAAGAAAAATTGTATATTTTTGCAGTATTAATTGTATATTTATGCAGAAAGATGTATTTTCAGGATTAAAATTGGATAACGGAGAGCCTATTTACACTCAGGAGTATATCCAATCATTAAGAGACGCCGACAAGAAGCATCCCGACAAGCTGAAGATTATAGCTCAGCGTGGCGGTCAGGAACGTATGCTGTCTATCGACGCTGACATAAAGATAGTTGGAGGCTCGCGAGGTGGGCCACTGGATGAAGACACTAGAGTGTTGACTACTAGAGGGTTCATTAAAATCAAGAATCTTAAATATGGCTACACCGTAATAGGACATGACGGTAAGGGACACATGGTATTAGGCCGAATTGATTATCCGGATAGAGATTGCTACGAAATTGAACTATCTGACGGATCGAGTGTAGTATGCTCGGATGACCATATATGGAATGTGTCTATCGATGGAGACAGGAGGCTTATTCCGCATCTTGCCTGTGAAATAGCCAGTTACATCAATGAAGGCTACCATATCGCTATCCCTTGCGTAAAGCCTGTTGAGTTTGATGAAAGGTTCGGCCTAGCCTCTGTTGCTGAGAGAACCGAATCTTTAAGGCATATCATCGAAACATCAGGCAGGTTTTCCGGAAAATACTGGAAGAAGACTTTCAAGACAAGGAAGAAAGCATTCGATTTCAAGTATCTGGTTGATAGTCTCGGTTCTGTTTGCTACGTAAAGAGGAAGTCAAACAAGAAATGGGAGGTTCGATTCGATTACAGAAAGAAGGAATTAGAGAGGAGGATTGTCAGCTGTAAACCGGTCGGCAAGCGAAACTGCTGTTGCGTCGCCGTTGAGAATCCGGACTCACTATTCGTTGTCGAGGACTTTATAGTCACTCACAACTCCAAGTCCTTCTCTTCCCTAATGGAAGTTCTGAAGGATATCAAAAATCCAGATTTCCATGCAACAATTCTTCGTAACGAAAAAGACGACTTGCAGTCCTTAGTGACAGACTCTTATAAATTGTTCTCCCAATTTGGAACTTACAATAAGTCACAAAATGATATGACCTGGAACTTCGACAACGGAGGATGGCTCAAATTCTCGTACTACGCAGGAGCCTATCAGGATTTCAAGACACGATTCCAGGGGCGCCAGTATGCCTATGTCTGCATCGATGAGGGTACTCAGTGTCCATACAAGAAGTTCAAGTACCTCTTGACCAACAACCGAAATGCAGCGCATATCCGAAACCGCTTCTGGATTACCTGTAACCCGGACCCGGAATCTTGGGTGAGAAAGTTCATCGACTGGTGGGTTGACGAGAATGGATACATTATACCGGAGCGAGATGGAGTTATCCGCTACTGTTTCATGGACGGCGATACGCCTGACTCAATCTACTGGGGTAACACAAGAGAAGAGGTATACGAACAGTGCAAGGGCATTATCGATAGCCTTTGGAAGGATAGCTATGAGGAACTTGGTTATACAAAGCTCGAAATGTTCATCAAGTCGGCAACATTCGTTCGCGCTGACGTATCAGAGAACATTAAGCTTATCTCTACCGATGCCTCATATCTCGCCAACCTTGCCCAACAGGATGAGGAACAGCGTATGCGAGACCTGGAAGCTAACTGGAACTGGAAAGCTGCCGGAGATGACATGATCAAGATGGAAGACCTTGATGAAATCTACGACAATGCGGAACAAATCGGAGACGGAAAACGTAGAGCCTCTGCCGATATCGCATTCACCGGAGGCGATAACTTCGTAATGTGGCTTTGGGAAGGATGGCATTGTAAAGACTTGGTTGTTCTGAGGCTGGACCCTAAGACACTCGTTTCGGTAGTTGAGGCCAAGCTGAGAGAGTGGGGTGTCGAGGAATGTAACTTCACTTACGATATGCAGGGTATCGGTCAGTACTTTAAGGGATTCTTCAAGGATGCCGTCCCATTTAACAACCAGGCAGCACCTATCGCTAGGAATCATCAGGAAGAAGAAGGAATCAAATACCTCTATAAGGATTTGAAGTCTCAGTGTGCTTGGTTATTCTATAAGATGATAAAGGAGAAGCAGATTTCCATCGACTCGTCCCTACTCGAAAGAAAGTATTCAGGAAACGGATTTGACAAGGTCCCTCTCAGACAGATTCTTCAGAAGGAGCGTAAGATGCTCAGACGTGACGAGAATAGCGATGATAGGGGATTCAAGCTATTACCTAAGAAGATTGCCAAGAAATATGTCGGGCACTCGCCTGACTTCTTTGAATCTTGGTTCTATGTAATGATATTCAGTTTAACAAAAAAGAAAAATAAAAAGGTAAAAGGATTATGGATGCTATCAAGGTAAATAATGTAAGGGAGCTGCTCGTAAGGAAACCATTCTACGAGCTTACTCCTGCTGGGTACATGAAGCACTCGACTGTAAGCGATGTCGTTCCCGACTATTACGACGGAACGATGCCAGACGATACCATGTATCGCCGCATCAAGACGCAGGCAGACTTCTTGCGTGAGTACTATCCATCTGCACACAGAATAATGGACGAGAAGGAATACCCGGACATCTGGAAGCTGAACCCTGAGAATAACAGGTGGTACTGCCAGAAGATTCAGCGTACAGCCTTTGCGTTCCAGCAGCTCATCCACACGAAGCATCTGCTGCACTTAACCGGCAACGATGTTCAGTTCGAGCTTGCTGATGGTGATGACTACGAGAACGAGAAGAAGGTAGAGGAGAATCAGAAGACCCTCGATGTATTCAAGAAGGGCTGGCTTATGCACGATATGGAGATTCGCTTCTTTGAAGCCGTAAGTGCATATCTGAAGGTTGCAGAATGTGCAATCGTCGGCTTCTTCGATGAAAAGAAGAAATTCTGCACACGAACACTCTCTTATGATCGAGGAGATATCCTGTACCCTCACGTCGATTCACTCACTGGCGACCTTTTGTGCTTTGCCAGGAAGTACTACGACTACGACGATGAGGGCAACGAGAAGACCGAATATGTCGAGGCTTGGGATAACCGGAAGTTCTACCGTTTCAAGAAGGCTGCCAAGTCTGGAAAGGTGAAAGAGGTAATGACGAAGATTGCAAGGATTTTCGGAATTGATGACTACACCCTAATTGAAGAGAAGGACCACGGCTTCCAATTCGTACCGGTAGCTTATGCACGTAACGAAAACGGACCTTGCTGGTTTATGGTTCAGAAGAACATCGAGGACTACGAGGAGGCATTCTCATATCTCTGCGAGAATAATAAGGCGTACGCTTTCCCAATCCTTACGCTCACTGGCGATGGTGAGGATATTTCTATAACCGGCGACGATATGACCGGCTCTGCGAAGACAATCATGATTACGGACACTAACGGCAAGGCTGAATTCTTGAATGGAACGGATGCCTCTGATGCCTTCGCTACACAGCTCAACAAGTCGTATGACCTCATCTACGAACTGTCATTCACAGTAAAGCCGCCTGAGTTGAAGTCTGGAGACCTTCCAGGCGTGGCAATCAAGCTTCTCTATTCTCCTGCACTGGAGGTTGCAATGAACGATGCACAGGAGTTGCAGCCATTCCTAGATAAGATTCTCCGCATCTGTCAGTTCGGCATCGGTACTGATGAAAACTGCGTCGCAACAATGTCCGGGCTTCCAATCAATGCGTGGATAAGTCCGTATGTACATAGTAATAAAACTGAACAAATTACAAATATTGCCACTGCGGTTCAGAACGGATTTCTCTCTAAGCAGACGGCTTCAGAACGCTGCCCTGACTTCCCTAAGACCGCTGAATATGAGCGTATCATGCGAGAGAAAAAGGAAGAAGACCAGCAAGACCTCCTTATGGATATGCAACGTGCGGATAACGAAACAGAGAATGCCATCGAGGAGCAGAAGGCAACGGCGAGGATTCAGAATGGAGGTAGTGGAAACGTACGTACTGGTCGTGGCGCTGGCAGGCCAAACAAAAGCGGCCGAGAATACGATTCTAACCGGAACTGGGATGGCCGTGTGAACTGGGACAAAGGAGTAAAGTGATAGTATAAATATTCTAAAAATATTGCATAAATATTCATTGTTTGCATAAATATGCAATATTTTTTGTATATTTGCAGTGAGGATAGGCAGGAGTAGCTACCTGCTGACAAGGGTGAAATCTCGACACTCTTCCTCTTCTGTATTTTTTCGAGATTAACTAAATTGTTCGGGATATGAAATCAGAAAAAGAAATTTGGAAGCCAGTCGTTGGTTTGGAGAATCGTTACATGATTAGCTCTCTTGGAAGGGTTAAGCGTTTAGCTTATGAAGTCACAGACTCCATGGGTAGACATACATACCACCCTGACAAGATAATGAAGGTAAGAATCGGTAGCCGAACAGGATATCCGCAAGTAAACCTTTGGGTTGGAGAAAAGAGTAAGCCTTTTACAATACACAGACTTATTGCAGAGGCGTTTATTCCAAATCCTCATAATTACCCTTGCGTTAATCATATAGACGAAGATAGATCGAACTCCGTTCTTGGTAATTTGGAATGGTGTACTTATGGGTATAATACCACATACGGATCCGCGCGAGAGAGACGAAGAGCGTCTTTAAAAGCGTTCTACGATGATCATCCTGAACTTAAAATAACGATTAACGAAAGGGGGACTTCTTTTCGTATTTACCAATACGAAACAAATGGCAAACTTGTCAAAGTTTGGGACGGAGGACTGTCTGAGGTTGAAAAATGCTTAGGTAAGGCGAGTGCCATCGAAGGCTGCATTCGTCATAAATGCAATTCTGCACGCGGTTTCGTCTGGAGATACGAGGGAGATCCATTTTCTTATAATCCAAAGCCCTCCGGGCCGAGGCGAAGAGTTGCTGTTATGCAATTTGATTTGAGTGGTAATTACATCCGTACATTTCAAAGCGTAAATGATGCGGCTGACTACCTTGGTAAGAGAACAAGAAACTCTGATATAACGAATTGTTGTAAGGGTAATCATAAAACTGCTCATGGCTATAAATGGAGGTATGCAAATGGATAATGAGTTAAAACGTTCAGTCGATTACAGCAGGAAGCGCTTGCAGGCAATCCGAAACTGCGAGAGCCACCTATCAGATATTCTCTGGAAATCGACACAGAAAATAATTGCCGCAAGTAAGCGATACAGAGGTGCGGGCAGGCTCACAAACGAGTCAGCCCTGCTCTCTTACGCCAAGAACGTTACTGCTGAGGCCGAGGAGAGTATCAATAGCTATATCTCTGCCTACTCCAAGGCTTCATGCAAGATTCTCGGGATTGACAGCGAAAACATCGAATCGTTTCTCGTCAGCGAAATCTACGGAAAGACGACATCCGAAAGAAACGCCGTCTATCTCGGAAACTTTGCTGAAGATATTGTAAGGATGATAAAGGCGGGAACCTTGATGGGATATTCAGACCAGCAGCTCCTGTCTTCCATCCGCACAGGCTATAAAGACCCATATCACACATCAGTCATCACCAAGGCGAAGAGAAAGGATATCAACATCGATGTTCCTTCTTACGGAAAAGGATATTACAGAAATGCCTATCAGAATATCGTAAGAAATGCTTCTCAGGTGATTGCTTTGGCGTGGGGACAGGCAGAGCAGGAGTATGGGCAGGAGAACAAGGCTATCGGGTTCTACGTCAAGAGAGGGAGCAGTTACCCTTGCGTTATCTGTCAAAGCGAAGCTGATGCCGGTATCCATTCTTTCAAAGACCCATATCCACCGTTCCACGTTTCGTGTTGTTGTTACACTTTATTTGTATTCAAAGATAGTAAAAAGAAATGATATGATAAATTCTGAATTAAATTTTACTTTAGAAGAGATTCTTCCGAAGTTCCAGAAAGACTTCCAGGAGAAGATAAAGCACTCTGTAGAGCTGCTGAGAAAGGCGGAGAAGCTTGCACTGGCATACTCGCCTAACGAAGGCTTCTATTTATCGTTCAGTTCAGGCAAGGATAGTCAGTGTCTTTATCACATTGCCAAGATTGCAGGCGTGAAGTTCAAGTCTCACATGGGGCTTACGTCCGTCGATCCACCAGAAGTAATCAAGTTCTGCCGCAAGCACTATCCGGACGTAGATATGATAAAGCCGAAAATCAGCATCTATAACCAGGCCCGTAAGGAAGGCATGCTTCCGACAAGACTGATACGATGGTGCTGTCGAGTCTATAAAGAAGGTATCGGCGCAGGCAATGTTGTCCTCATCGGAATCCGTCACGCAGAAAGCAGACAGCGTTCGGGTAGGAGTGAGGTCGAGATTACCAACCATAAGTACAGCGGCTCTCTTGAAGGTCTTGACGAGTTCCGTGATAAAAGGAACAGTCAGAAGCGTGGCCGTCCAACCCGGTGGGGCATCCACGAGATTAACATCACCAATGCCAGTGATGAGCGTACCATCGGCTGCATCAGAGGCTACGAATCGCTCTTAATCTCTCCAATCATAGAGTGGACAGATGATGATGTATGGCTATTCTTGAATACACTCGGCATCAAGCATTGTAAGCTGTACGACGAGGGCTACTATAGGATTGGCTGCCTGTGCTGCCCTATGCACAACTATAAGCAGAAACTCGCCGACTGCAAACGCTATCCGCATATCTATAATAGTTGGATTAAGGCCATCAAGGATATCCAGGCTAGCGGAAGGATGATAGACGAAGGATTGTCGCCGGAAGAGGTGTTCGACTATTGGATATACGGCAAGTCTATCAATGTATGGAGAGAACACCGCAGACAGCAAACGTTGAACTTTTAAAAACATCAAGATTATGATTGAAGAAACAAAAGGATACACGTTATCCGTCGATACGTACAAGAAGGCGAAGGCTCTCGGTATGAAAGACCCTCGCTATTACATCTATGCAAGTCTCCGTGGATCAGGTATGCCAATGAGGGATTGTTGGGCGATTTCCTTCCAGGGAGAAGGATTCAACTGGACAAAAGACGTTCTGGAACGAGAGATGAACAAGCTAGAGTCTTTAGAGTCTGTTCAGAAGAGAATAGCAGAGGTGCAGGGCAAGAAAGCGAAGAACGAGAATAGCGACGAACTTACACAGGAGGAGCTTATTAAGGCTACCTCAAAGGAAGAAATCCTGAGAAATCTCGTTATCGCTCAGCGAAAGCAGAAGTTCGGCTCTCCAGAGTGGCAAAAGACGACAGCCATGATAGCCGACTACTCTAAGATTAAGCAGGACGAGATTGATACAGAAAATAATGTGGTCCACTACTACATTCCTCTATCAATGCCTCGATGCTGCGAGGACTGCATTATCTTCAAAAATGGCCAGGCGACCTTTCAAAAGAAGAAGAAATAGTTAAATTCGTGTTAAAGTAACTTTGTTTTACTAGAATTTCAGCAAAACCAAGTACCTTTGCAAACAATTAATGTTCACAGATTCTTTCTGCTGAGCATAATTCAAATTATTTTGGTTAACTAAGAGGGGCAGTGTCTTCACAGATGCTGCCCCTCGCTTTTTAAAACAAATATATAAGTAGAAGAAAACTTTGAAGTCAATTAAGGATACTTCTCTCCGGTAACCAACTCAAGTATACCCTTAAGCCTATCATTAAGAAGGTCGTCGTTGAATACTGGAAGAATACCGTATGGAGGCAGTTTCTTCGTCTCTGCGGCCTCCAAAACAAACTGGAGCGCCTGTACCAGGGAAGTATGGTCTTGAACGACCTCAAGCAACTTATCGCTCATCCTTGCCTCCTTCCTTTTTAATCTGTTCTGCCATCTCAAGAAGAGTCTCGGCGTGCTTATCGCGGTCGATGACTTCCTGTACGGCCTCATCGCTCTCCTTGCGAAGCTGCTCTTCTGTCTTACCCTCATCGGCAGCAGCGTTTCTTCTTGCAGCCTCACGAGAAATGTATTCGTCACGGAGTTTCAACTTACCTGCCGTGTATTCTGCATCGCCAGGCAACGATGTATCCGCATACATAAGCTGGGCAAATGCCTCGATGATGTTTCCATTATCCTTGGAGAACTCATAATGGTCTCCTACAGCCATAGGAACACATTCATCGAGCGCAGCGTACATGGATGTACCGATAGAGTATTCAATACCCCATGTACCGGCAATGTCCGCAATCTTGATGAAAGGCAGCGAACCTCTCTGTAAATGCTTCTTGATCTCAGCAGGAATATCCTCTCTGAGTGAAGCAACTTCTTTCTTAGACAAGCTCTTGCTGAACTTCAGCACGGTGAAGTGTCTTGTCTTGATAGTCTTTCCAAATGGTAATGCCATGATAACAATATTTTAAAGTTCAACTTTTATTTCCTTATACTCGAAACCTGTGCAAGATGGATTCTCCTCAGAAGTAAACCTAATCTCATTAGGGTCATTGCAAACCCCATCCTTGAAGAAGAAACAATCCTTGCACGTATATACCAGCGGAATAATGTCTCCGCAAGCATCATCGTCAGGATTTGTGTATGTATATAAGTCTTTGCCCAAGCAATATGGGAACTCAGAATCTTCATCATTCAACAATACGCAATCCTTACAAGTGTATTTAGTCTGTGCCATGCTCCAATAATTTTATTTCGTCTTGGATATAAAACACCGCCTTACGCAAGTCCTCAATGCGCTTCTCGGTCTTTGTTTTGTTGCCATCCACCTTATCCTTGCGCAAGAGATACTTGATAGCGTTCCCTGTATTGAAGTCAAGATGTCTGCAAATATCCAAAGGCTCAACACCGCACAAATCATTCAACCACGCATAATGGGATGGATGAGATACTTGCTCCGTCTTTTTGTTTGCAGATTCGTTTGCGAAGACGGAAACCTTCGCTAATTTATCCGCATCCACACCAATGGATTCATTTCTTTTAGTACATGATATTACACACACTCCATCAGCCATATCAATGACTTCAATGGCAAATGAGTCATATATATTGTTAGGGTCTATAATCTCGATAAACACAGAACTAGTAATATCTTCCAAATCTACCTTCCTAATCTGCAAGATAGAGCCAATCTTAATATCTTCAATCTTAATCATAATCTATTTCCTTCTATATTAAACACCATAACAAAACCAAAGTAAACCAGCAACTTTCATCTCTTTTTCAGAAAGCAATTCAAAACAATCAAGGTTATAATCCTTACTGACACAAACCCTAATTGGGGGTGCAAATTGTTTTTGTTTCACAGCGATTGTATATAATGATTCATTGGGGAAAACTGAATTTACATCCTCAACAACCGCGCACATAACCCTGCCATCTTTTCTGACTTCCGCATAACTTTCTATTTCCTGCTTTAGCTTTCCATCGGAATTATTTATAAAAAACTCTTTTGGCGCAATGCAAATGTCACCAAGTTTTAATTTCTCGTTTTTATCCATAAGCTATTCCTCCTTATCTTTTAGCTCAACGAAATCTCCAATACCCAAACGAGCCTTGTTGATGCAAGACGCAATCCAACCAATCAAGTAGGCAGAAGGCTCGTCGCCGTGTTCCATACCAATAGCGTCCTCGATGGCATCGCAAGCGTGAGAAGCCTCATGGCAGCAGTAGTCCATCGACATATCCTTCTGGCACTGGAACGAAACAAGAACACCGCGCCTCCTGTCGCTCTTCCTGACAGTATCGGTATACGTAACGCCGCCGTAATCACTATCTGGAGCATTGCACCCGTCAAAACAGGAATCTATCAGCTCTTTCAGGTCTTTACCGATGTGTACCCAAAGCTTCAAAGGGTAGATTCCGTTTCCATATTCGTAATATCCTTTCTTCTTCATATTCTAAACTATTTCTTGTTATACTTGTGCCCGCAGTGGTACATATTGCACAGATTGCACCTGTAGACAGTCATTCCCTGCTCGATAAGTTTCGGGTGTGTATTCAGGAACTCCCAAGCATCATCCTCAGTCTCGTAAGCAACCTTCGCCTTCCATGAATGAACCTTCCTGGTCCAATGCTCTGGGTCCGGCTTGAACGGCGGAACCTTGTTCGGATTGTGATGTCTTCTCATGACCATCTCTCCTTTAGAAAATCACACACTTGAATAATCCGAAACGTTCTAATATCGTCATCGGAAACCTTCCACATCTTCTCCAGCCATTCTTTATCGAGGCGCTCTGTGGTTTTCCTGATTCTGTCGCCGTAGAGGATTTCGAGCAGCAGCTTGTCAAAACCACCTTCCGGCTCAAAGCTCACGTCAAGCGTGATGCTGTGATTCTTGTATCGGCAAGACGACATCTTGATACCGGACTCGAACGCTTTGTCCACAACATTATGAATAGATCCGCGAATTCTGTCGCCATCTATAAAGGCATCGGATATACAAAACATAAGTTCTTCTCCCATAAGCTACAAACATTTAAATGAAACACTGTTCAACGTTCTGTTCACCGCAATCTCCCTCTCGTTACACATGGTCCTCATGCACTCCAGGGCATCATCGCGGACAGCAATCATAATCTCCTGCATCGAAGCGGTGGCCGGAACAATATTCCCGTCAGCCTTCTTCTTCGTGATACAGGAGATAATCTCCTTGATATATTCCTTGTCTATCATAGAAATCTGTTTTATAACCGTTAATCATCAGTCTGAATGAAGCTCTCAGGCTGCTTGATGTCCTCCTCACCACGCAATTTATTCTTCACGTCATTGATTAGAAGCTCCTGCTTCAGGTCAATCATCTGCGCGCCGTACACCTGATACGTCATTCCGCCCTGTGACCTCTTCTTGAAGAAGCCGTACTTGTCGCTCATATCACGCCCGAACTTCTGAATCGTAGGTATATCCTTCTCCTCGACATCGTTGGCCTTGCAGAACTCGACGAACCTTTCGTACATCTCCTTGGCAAGCATGCACTCCGAAATCTCGCCCCTCGCCTCTTGGCTGCACCTCATATCATACGCTCTTATCCAGGCATAGATAGGATTGCTTCCGAGAAGGGAGATAAGCAGCTGTCTCCTGCTGCCCTCAGCTGCCGGGAACCTGTACTTCCTGCTCCTCAGCTCCATCGCGCCACGGAATATCCAGTTGAACACTCCGCTCAGCTCTTCACGGATGATCTTGCTCGCAAGATCCGGGTCCTGCCTCTCCTTAGGGATGGTGACATCGAAGCTCACGTACTGCAAGCGTCTGATGAATCCGAGCGACGCATCATCAGGGAACGGAAGCTCGTTGAGGTTGAAGATGAGGTAGGGGATTGAGTTCCCCTCCAGGATATCCCTGCCGAGCTTTCTCATCGGGACGGGCTCACCGCTCACGAGTCTCTTGAACATACCGGTGTTCTTCCTTCCGAACTTCTTCGGGTCGGAATCGGAAGACCAGTTGAAGATGGCGTTCCTTATTGGATACCTTCCCCTCATTCCCTCGTCGCCGTCGGCAGTGAGGTCAGCGTAGTCCATCTTGCTTATCCTGTCCTTGCCGAATATGTTGCAGGCAACGTCGAAGATGACGCTCTTTCCGTTGGCTCCCGTACCTATAAGGAGAAGGCAGAGCTCAATCTTCGATGATTCCTTCCCCTCGTACGGATTGTATGCAGTACCTCTCTGTATGAGACCGAGACCAAGGAACATCTGTAGGATCATCCTTGACGTCCTGTCCGGAAGGACCTCCTTGATGAAGTTCATCCACCTGTCGCACTTCGCCTTCGGATTGTAGTCGTAAGGATGATAGTATGTGACATGGTACTCGGGAGAGAATGGCATAACGTTCGGATACTTCAACCCGCTGCCGAAGTCAACCACTCCGTTGGCGAATGCAACAATGTCGAAGGTAGGTCTCAGTATGTTGTAGCACTCTATCACCTCCATGAACGACTTGTTCATCACCGTACTGATGCCGAGCATCGGAGCCATGGCCAGGTCAAGGAGCAACAGCTGGTAAGCCTGTTCAAGGACTATCTTCGGAACAGCTTCGTATATCTTGCCGTTGAACATGTAGTAAGCACCGTTGTAGTACTTCACAGGAGCCTTCTTCGCCAGACGTCTCATTGACCTGATGAAATTGGACTTCAGCTTGTTGTACTTCTCAGAGTTTGCCTTGCCCCAGTCCTGGCAACGGAGCTCTTCGAAGCCGTACTCGTCATGCCTCGAAAGGTCAAGCAGCTGAGCGTGCAATGTGTCTATAGCAATACCATTTTCCATTTATGTACAATAATAATATTAATTTTCCGTTATTGTGTAGGATAAACCCCGATAAACAGGGGCTTTCTGAAGGATAACACGTGTCAGGTCGTCCTTATAACATGTCGTCTATAAAATATCGACAATACAAAGATACAGATGATATCCTGAATATCCGGTAAAACCCTAGTAAATAAAGGGTATAAATATACATTTTAGGTATACATTAAATGAAGGATAGGTATACATTTATGGTTTGGTCTGCAAAGTAAGAGTTTATGCTATCAAATGTTAATAAATAACGGATGAATGAATATGCATAATTATTCTTTATGGAGGAAAGTAATTAAACTTTACAAAAAGGCTAAAAAATCGGAAGAAAAAATTTTTAGATGAGGTGACTACCGCGCTGATTTATAGACATAAAGGGGGTGTGGGGGTGTTTCTTCTGAAATTATTACACTTTGTGTCGGTTTATATAGTGTAAACTAACAAAATATAGGCTTTTTTGCTACATAAAACATGTTAGTTTATAATTATTCCAAATTATTGTAACTCTCTGTAAACCAATAACTTACAATGTATTTTATTTCTATAATATTGTATTTTATTTCATGCAATATTTTACATATAAACCAGCACGAAAAAATCATAGTGTATTTTTTACACTAACTAACTACTTGATTATTAGATAGTTATAAGATTTTAGCTATTCTCTAGAATAAAGTGTTAAATTGTCCAATATGTTTACTTTTTATTACTAAATAGAACACAAAAAGCGAAAAATAGAACACTAAAAGGTCTATTTTCGGACTGGTTACTAATTACTAAATAGAACACTATAAAGGAAAAATAGAACACTAACAAATAGGTTTGTTATTAAGTGTAAACGATACACTTAAAGACTACTGTTGAATGATGAATAAATTATAATAAATACAATAATGCAAAGATACTCTATTTATATGAATCTATATAAGTGTTTTTGCGGTTTGTTATATGTTTTATTTAGAATAATCTAAATAACAATAAATAGGCTTTTATTTGAGGTTTAAGAGTGTTTTTGCGGTTTATCTTACTAGTAATAATAAAACGGCTAAAAACGGCTAAAAACGGCTTTAAAATGCTTTACTCGGGGTTTATGCTATATAGTAATTAAACGAAAAGATATAAACACAATAAACGCCTTATTGTTAGTTAATTAGAATTAATCCAAATAAGCATAAACTAACAAAATAATTGCATTTTTATTTGGTTATTTCGGGAAAAAGCAGTATCTTTGCAGCGCAAAGTATTAATTTGCAACACTCTTTTAAAGGGTGTTTAATAGTTGCCACTAGGGTGTGGCAAGTTGTGGAACTCAACACGACATATTGAAACAATTCATATTTAAAGTAACTTAAAGCCGTTTTATTGTGGCGGGTTTATAATAGACACAATTATATAATATGAAGACAAATGAACAAATCGAGCGTGCAATTATTTCTAAGTTTGCAAATGATGTTTTAGGCGTTTCCGCAATTAAAGAGGAACATGTAAACAATCAATTGGCGGTATCTGATAGTGAATTAGCAGCAGCAGCGGCAAAGAAAGCAGCAGCAGCAGCAGCATACAAGAAGACTGAAAATGAATATCTTTTGCGTACTAATTTAGGAGATATCCAGGCAAATATATTGCAAAGAGCAATTAAGGAGTTTGCAGAACTTAAAGAAGATTTCGATTTTCTTGTATGGGTTGCAAAAAACCACAAGCTACAAGAAATTTCAGACATTTGCACCGACACAGAAACACGTTTAATTAGTTTCCTCAATAATTTGTACGCTACCTATATAAGCGGCAAAAATGCAGCTAGAAAGGCAGCAAGCGAGAAAAAGGCAGCGAAAGCAGCAGCAAAAGCAAGACTCGAAAATGCAGATACTAGTGTACTTTCTGATAGCGAGTTTGAAAAAATGGTCGCAAAAATGAGAGAAGACCGTGAAAAAGCAAAGAAAGCAGCAGCAAACTAGAAATAATATAAGGTAGTAGGATTTTTCCCACTACCTTATTTTTTCGTACCTATATTCTAGAAATATTTTTCTAGAATATTTTTTTGAGTTTTATTTTCAGAATTATTTTTTAGATTTTATTTTTTAGAATTGTTTCAATAATATTTTTATCCCTGGATAATTTTTCAGTACCTCATCGTGGTTTGCAGGGTGGCAACGACCTAGAATTTTCTAGGCGGCAGTAATCTGAAAACGTAACTTGTCAGCTAGATTTCTAAGCGAGAAATTTAGCGAAACATACGAAATATTTTTTAGGCGGCACAACTGGGGCGGTCATCCTCAGATGTACCAACTACCGGCGGCGAGCGGCGTCTCTCCGTGATGCGTGAAACAGAATAAAAGAGAATGAGATTTCTGTGGAGCGTATCACCGGAGCGTGCGCAGGGAGCACAGGCACAGGAGCGAGGTGTAGCATCAGCAGAACGCAGCGACCTCGCGAGGATTGAAGGCTAACCGACGGCAAGGGTACGGATGGAGACAGAACGAAATTTGTGCGATACGGGCGCAGTGTGATAATAAGGCGTACCGGGAGAAATTAAATAAAAATCATAATTCATATTCTATCCCGTTGGCTGCGGGTTAAGGGATACGAGATTATCCTAAAGCTACGTGTTGGATGGCACGTGTAGTGGTTCACGGTGGCGGCAATCCGTCACATCATACACACCCAGAGCTTTTAAGAATCGGCTGGTGTGTATAAAAGATTCTACCGAAAGAGGTTGTGGAATCCTCGGTTACTTCGGGTATGCGGTTAAAAAAATCCTCATGAGAGTACTATGTGAATATGAAATCGAAAGGGAGTTTATCTGTTTATCGCACGTTGAGAGAAAAGAAGACAATAAGATAACAGTGAGTGCGAATATTCAGGTAGATTTCCTGGCTAAATAAAATCGGGGCGGGGAGAAATCTCCGCTCTACAATTACGAACCATTTATATTAGAATTATGAAACAGAGAATCAAGGAATTTTGCGACGAGTACATGTGGTTTATTTTGCCTGCTTGCAGCGCTCTAGCTATAATGCTGGGTGTTGTTCTGGAGAAGAATTTTCCACTGAGTGAAATTCTGTAGCCAAATCTCCCTACATTTGTAGGGAACTACAAACCAACAAATTTAGAATTATGATACAGAATTTCGATTGCAGAGGAAAGAGAATGATGGAGAGAATTATTGCAGACAGGCAGACCATCTATAATCGTGTAGAGTTTATCTCGTGGCGCAATAATACTCTAGCTCTGTTTCTAGCCTAAAATCTGTAGCCAGTACGATAATTGTCGTGCGTGGCTACGGAACAATTACCAATTAAATATAGATATGAAAGCAAGACAGATTATTTATTCAAGTACGATAATTGTGCTTGGATTTATTCAGACATCGCCAATATTCATTTGCTTGGCAAGTACGATAATTCTCCTGAATGTGCTTGGAATTCTTTACGGAATTCTGCTTGTATATATTTGGAGCAGTACGAAAAAGGGCAAGTGGTATTTCCGCGAGCTGTGGCGATCCACGCTCCGCTTGGAGAATTTCATCCTGCCTGGAGCGTGACAGATTTGGAAAGTACGATAATGTACACAGGTCTTAAGAAGTAATTAATCTAGCGTGGTGATGGCGCCACATACCCAATATGGAACGAAAAAACACTGCCCTTTGTTTACCAATTTTTCAGAATTATGAGCAAAATCTGAGAGGAGTTTCCGCTCCTCTCTTCTATTAACCAAATTATTATAGATATGAACTACAAGACATTTAATTTAATCGACAAGATTAATGCAGAAGGATTAGATAACTCCGAGTGGGGTATTTATATGCACTTAGAGGAAATCGACACAAAGAAATTCTACGGAACAAGAGAGAGTTTCATGCTCCCTCCTGGAGAGTGGATTGTCGTGTACGAGAAAAAGGATACCATATGTCCATTCCATGAGATTTGTACTCCTGATTACACTGTCGACTACTGCGATAATCAGGTTATCTTGTTCTATGAGGTAGACTAGCCAAAAATGTGCTCAGGCATTTTCCTGGGCATACTATGTTAAACCATTAAACAAATTGAATTATGCAAGACAGAAAATCACAGAAGAATTTTGAGCGTGCGCTTATGCATGAGATGGAGAAGATCAAGATAGCAGCGCGCCAGTGGCACAACAACAATACTAAGGGCTATAGGGATTTCCGTAGCAAGGAGGCTATCTCCAAGAGTTTCTCTGAGATTGCAGTATTGTGCATGAGCTGAAATGTGCGTGGCGATTGTCACGCATACAATTATTCACCAAAAATTATAGATTATGATAGATGAAGAATACAAGGAGAATGTAGAGTACATACTCTCTACGATTTTGCCTAAGTTGCAGGAAATTCAGAGAGAAGTATTGAAAAATCAATCAAGGCTCAGTCTTGATGTTAGCGTTAGCAATAAAAACGGCGAAGGGTATATAAGTTGTTTTGCCTGTGTCATGAATGACATGGGAGAAATAACGGATACTTGTTTTCCACGTTTCATCTGCGTATGCAGCAAAGATGAGATTGACGAGCGGCTCAACGAGCTTAAAGAGTTCATCAAGAAGTACATAGCCTGAAATTGAGGGAGTTTTATCTCCCTCTCCTATAAACCAAAAATGTAGAATTATGAGCAAGTGGATTCAGTTTTATCACAAGATCAATAAGTTTGACCTTGTGAACATGAGATTCACCGATGAGGTGAGCGTTGTGGAAATGGTGGGCATGGATTCTGTCATGCCTATTGACGGTAGACTTAATCTGTCATCCATACGTGATGTAGTACAGAAGAAGATAGAGAGCATGAAGAAAATCGAGAGTTTCGACCCTTGTGCGTTCTCCATTCTCACCGGCAGTTCTATCCTGAATTCTTCAGAAAGTCCGGTGTACAATCTCTAGCCAAAAAAATGGGTAGTACGATAATGTGCTGCCTGCTATTAACCAAAACATATAGAATTATGGAAACAATAAGAGTAATTGACAGACACGGAATAGAGCGAGAGTGGGATATAGTCACAGAGAGATGTGTAGGGTGCTGCTTTCATGGATTGACGGATGGCAAGATTCATTGCTGTCCTCATAGTATTGCGTGCGGTGGCAAGTAGTCAAAACAGCGGGTCACGTCCTGTGTCCTGCTTCTATTATTAACCAAATCAAAATTCAGAATTATGACAGACGGAGACAGAAAGTTCCTTGCCAGGCTCGTAGCGAGTCACAAGGCAGTTATCAGCGAGGAGTGCAGACGCAAGAACCTCGACAAGAGCGAGTATTTCAGACGCGTAGCGCGTGCAGACAAGAAGGCTCAGGAGATTGAGCAATCGTGCATGCGCCCTCGCAAGTTCTAGCCAAACATTCTGTGCAGTCTATCTGCACAGAAACCATGTTAAACCATCAAAATTAAAGAATTATGGAGAAAATGACACAGAAAGAGTTGAAGAGACTCGTTAGAGTAGGAGCTGCCAAGGATATAACACACAGTTCAAGCCGTGCAGCCATCCCGGAAGAATATAGTCAGGTAGGCTATTCTTCCGGTGTGTACGGATGCAACGGAATGCTGTTCCGTGGTCACAGCGGAAAGCTGTATGCCATTTGTGCAAGAACTACGGCTATCTGGATTTTCTAGTCAAAAAACACGGGTAAGTGTTTGGTGCGCTTACTCGTTTCTATTATCAACCAAAACACAGAAATATGAATATACAGAAAGTATGGGATGCGTTTATCAAGGAAAATGATAATCCATCATTCGTAAAGATGGCATATGCCGTAGTAGAGCAGCTTGGCGGTGTTAATGAAGACACACTGCTTAATTCTCTCGATAGTTGCAGAAATGCAAATGACGGGTACACTGGATTCTGTTATCCTTATCAGACAAGCAAGTTCTGGAACGAAAATAAGAGTGCTATCATGGAGAATATGCACGAGCTTGCCGATGATTTGGGAGAAGACCTTATCACGATGATTAAGGGATTCGGGAATTTCAAGGACGACAAATCTGTCACCTATGATGCTATCGGCAAGGCTCTGTATGCTCCTTTTAACGAGGGCGAGAGCAGAAATATCTACGACACATTTGCCAAGTATGCACTGGAAGAGGTTGCGAATCGATTCCAGGACTGGTGGTACGAGCAGGACGAAAGTGAGTTCGATTAGCCAAACCAATCCTCACTCCCACGGGTGGGGATTTCTATTAACCAACAATTACAGAATTATGAGTGATTTAGAGAAGATCCTGAATGATGATTTACTGAAGTGTAAAATCGTTGAGTCAGTAGAGAATCCTGTTAGGCGTGTGGACCTCATCAAGTGGACGCACGACAATACATTCTCTATTGCAGAGGTACGCAAGGATACCGGCAAGCTAGAGGTCACAGACTTGAAAGCTGCCAGTGGTCTTGATGCATACAAGCATTTCTACAGAAATTATGGCGACATTGCCATATGTGGCTAAAACTCCTCACATCATCGTGGGGAACCATTATGAATCATTAAACAGATGAATTATGGAAAAGCTATTTTACAAGATTCAGTACAAGCTTACATTCAAGGAGATTAATGAGTATGCAGATTCTATAGAGGACAAAACCGATATAGATTGCAAAGTGTGTGATTGGATTGACACATTCAAGTGTATGTATTCAAGTCGCGCTTTCGGTAAGCCGTATTATTCAACCGATTTCCCTTATGCTGTAGAATTGACAATCAGCGAGGAGAATGGTCACGTGACGGCTCACGCATACGATTACGAAGAGTATAGCAAGTGGCAGAAAGAATGTGCCTCGGTTTTCAACGCATGGAAACAGAATCCTGATTCCGATATTCCTATGCCTGATATTGCAGAGGGATTCTCATTTGAGTTTCCAGTTACGAGAGGATTCTCAGATGTGCCAGATAGACGTGATGTCGATATATCATCAGACCTTGATATCGTGTGCGCAATAGACGAGTATATTGCCGAGCGCGAGGGAAAGCAGAAAGTTTATCCTTGGATGCTTAAACAGGTGATGAGCGCTGACGATCTTGGTGTTACAGAGGAAGAGTATGATTCTCTTCTTGAGGAAACATTAGCCTAAAAATATCCCCTAGCATGGGGGTATTCAATGTTAAACCATTTAAATGATTAGATTATGGAATTTAGAAAAGGAATTATCTACGCAGGACTTGTTCCTGTAGTAGGCGGCATGATGTGGGTTTCAATAACGCCAGACGCTTCAGATTCGGTTCATTTCTGGAAGAAGAAGCAGTGTGAATCGTATATCCGTAAGAATTTCTCGGGAGAAGAGAAGAAATATCTCCTCTCTCAGCTGAAAGAAGAGAAAAGAAGAGCGAAGATATACTCATGGGCAAGACTTTAAAACATACCTAACAAGGGGAGCTTGCATGCTCCTCTTCTATCAACCAAATTACAAAGAATTATGAAATTGAGACTTTATCACGACACAAGAAAGGAGTTCCGTTTCTGTGTTGACGCATGGACCATTTACGTTCCTTACCCGAAGTGGTTACGTAAAGAGCGTTATGACGCAAAAGGAATTTACCTAGGTTGTTCTCCTACGGAGTATGGGATGATCAGGTGTTGCTGGTGCGAGGACGAAATTACGATTACACGTAATCGACCTTATCTCGGCAAGCGCATTGACCCAAAGACAACATCGAAGGCTTTCCAGAAGATTTTCTATAAATTGGAGAAGCTTTGGAACGAGGCAATCACCAAGAACACGAATGAAGCGTGGAAAGCATGGAGCGAAGCCTAAAATTGGTAGCCAGTTGGCTACCTACCAATAACCAAATACAGAAAATTATGGAAAGAATTACATTTGTAGAGAAGGGCAGTAGAACAATCTACAGACTTGGCAGACGTATAGTATGCTACAGAGATGGTTACAGAGTTTATTTCGGTAAGCCATCAGATATTACACACAACACGTTCGATGCACTATCAGAGAATATAGCACATGAGTATTGCCTGAAAGTTTGTGAGCGTAAAAAGTGGGAGAAAGCAAAGTACAGCAATCCTGTCGCATACAACGCCCACAGAGTATTGAACGCATTAGCCTAAAAGATAGCCTTCGGGCTATCACTATAACCAATTAAATAAAGAGAATTATGACGAAAGAAGCTACAAAGGTATTTAACAAGTTTTTCAAGATTCATCGTGACAACGTTGCAGGTAAGACTATCTGCTTTATCTCACGTGGAGAGTGGTCTGACCCTCAGATTGCGTACGAGGGATATCTTCTTAATTACTGGGACGTTTACGAGCTGGCATGTCCTGAGGATGCGCCGGATGCGTATGAGCCTGATGAGAATGAATGGTATTGTGCCTGTATGGATTCGTTATTCGGGTACACAGATTGCGGCTTAGAGCCTGACAAATTTGAGCCGTCAGACGCTATGAGTGTGACAGGCATCATCACCATCAAGAAGCCTTAAAAACGGAGGGAGCAATCCCTCTGACATTATTAACCAAATTATTAAAGATTATGAAGAGATATTACGTATCAGTCACAGAACATTTGAACAAGGTAGTCAGCGTTGATGCTGAGAGCGAGGAAGAGGCAGTAAAGAAGACACAAAAGGCCTACGATAATTGCAACATCGTCCTTGATTCTAATAATTTCGTAGACGAAGAAATAGAACTTGACTCTAATCAGGAGTTGTATGCTGACAACGAAAAAGAGCAGGGAGGAGATGTTTATCAACACATCGACTAGCCAAACGGGGAGAGTAATCTCCCTACCAATAACCAAAACATTATAGATATGAAGAATTTAGATGAAAAGAGAGCGCGAGAGATAGCCGATCGTCTCGAAGAAATCCGCAGAGAAACGAACAGCTGTAGTGTACACAACACGAAGCCTCTTTCAAAAGAAAGACTCCTGGAGCTGTATAGTGAAGAGAATAAACTCATTGAGGAGTACAGGGATTTATGGAAAGCTAAAAAGCGCAGCTAAGGACTGCGCACAATAACCAAAACATAAGAATTATGAATGAAGACAAAATCCTAGAGATGTTCTTTGAGAAAGCCAGATGGCAGTATGCCATTGAGAAAGGCTTATTCAAGGACATGAACAAAGCAGTAATGTATCAGCTGACGACACCAGAGGCTCGTCTGGCTATGTATCAGAGGATCAAGAGCGGCAATTACAAGATAATGCCGCCACATACAGCAAAGATTCCGAAAGACAACGGAGATTTCCGTACGGTCTACGTGAATGAAGCTGTAGATAGAATCCTTTTGAGTATAGCCAACGACCTCCTGTTCGAGCTGATGCCAGAGATGGTGCATCCACGCTGTACGTCGTACCAAAAGGGTATCGGCTGCGGTCGTGTGGTGCAGGAAGTGTCTCGGATAATATACTCGGCAGAGGGAAAAATCATCGGATGGAAAGGTGACTTCTCTAAATACTTTGACAGCGTACCCATTCGGTTCATCGACTGGGCATTTGACAAGGTAGAGGAGAAGTACGGAAAATCTGCGCTGATAGATGTCATCCGTGACTACTATCACACAGACATCTATTTTGATGAGGACAACAACCTCTGCGAGAAGTATCAGTCCCTCAAGCAGGGATGCTCTGTTGCTGCATGGCTAGCTGATGTCATTCTCTATCATCTTGACGACAAGCTATCTAAGCTTAACGGATATTACGTCCGCTATTCAGATGATACGCTGTTTGTCGGTGAAGACTATGAGAAAGCCATGGATATCATGAAGAGCGAGCTGGAGATGATGCAGATGACGCTCAATCCGAAGAAGGTTGAGTATCTTGACGCTAATCACTGGTTCAAGTTCCTCGGATATTCCATCAAGGGTCACAATATCTCTCTGTCGTCCACACGTATCAAGACCTTTCAGAAGGAAATTGAGAAGAGGACGATAAAGAAGCGTGACACCACGATGACGAAAGCCATCAATGCAGTAAACAGGTATCTCTACAAGGGGTACTGCGATTATTCCTGGGCTACTCAGGTTCTTCCGGTCATAAACGTGAAAGAGGACATCGACAAGCTCAACGCATTCGTCATGGACTGCATCCGTGCGGTCAAGACAGGCAAGAGTAAAGTTGGTGGTCTCGGATACGTAAAGACTCAGGCTGTAGGTTGCATAGACCGAGGCCGTGGAAGAAACGTGAAAGCAAACAGGGGTAAGACAGAGAGCGAAATCAAGGGGTATCTATCGATAGGTTGTGCTCAGAACGCCTTGCGAACGAGCAGGGCAGCGTACAACACATTGGTGAATACCCTGTAGATGAGCATCCTAGAGCAAGGATTTGCAGGAATGAAGACACAAGGTTTTAAATATCCCGGTTGCGGAGTACAGGGACCATCCCCTACCTAGGGATGGTCCTCTGTTCGTCCTAAACCGGATATTATCAATCTGGTATAGCTATGCTCAGTATCTTCTGACCGGCATACTCTGTAACCGAGCACACGGACGTGGGAGAAGGACGGACAGATTCAGGCTAGGCCTCGAAAACATCATCCGATGGGACCGAGTTATCCAAGTTTGCAACTTGAGACACCTCGGGCCCATCGTATGACGCACAAGGCGTAGCTCATCACAGAAGTACAGAAATGTGCCAGTCCGTATGACTTCAACAGGTGGCGCACACCACCACTCACTGACGGATTGCTGAAGTTTATGCAACAGGTCTCTTAACCAGACTCTGGATCCGTGACGTCGTCGTATACTACTTACGACGTCCTGGATCCTGAGTCTGGCGAATCCTGTGTCAAATCAGAAACATAAAGTATTGTGCCGAGCCATCGGTCAGTGAATCACCCTAGCACGAGGGTAGTCTTCAGAGGAGAGTGAATTTATAGTGCTGTTTACATGCCTCCGGCCTTCACTGGAATCCCAGTGCCATCCGGCGACTTACAACAGCCCTCGAATCAAGCTGCTATAGCTACGTGCCACACTCTCAGATGAAGACAACGTTATTGCCAAACGAGGTACACGAGGAGGTTGCGTATTTACAAACCCGCTGGTAAATAACGCGGTGAGGCATCCTTAGAGCAACGATGCTCCCCGCGTAAACCCAGCTGGTTCCAATCATCAGCCTGTAGCAAGACAACAGACCTATGAGTGTACCTGCAAACAACCATGTGAATTGCATCGCGACTTATCAAGAGTATGAGGTTTAATATCCCGTGAGTGGTATACCGTTGTCGATGTCTATCGATATCGACGACCGTATCCAAACACGGGACCGAATCGAGAACATATATCCATGCAACATAATACATGAGATAAGTCTAGGTTATTGCGAGCCGAATGGTGCGCAAGGAGAATAGATTGTACAATACGGTATCAACCATCCTGAGCATCCAGGTGATTACCTGGATCCGTCAGGACTCAGATACAGTATTAATCAAGACCTTATAGTTACGCAACAGATTCTCTGAGCGCACTCCCATTAACCAATATTTAAGAATTATGAACAGCAGATTACTAAAGAAGCTTGAGGAAATCAAGAAAGAGTACGAAACGTCAGAAGTTTGCATGGGCGAGATGCTTGATTCAGTAAGCGCAGACGGATTCTCTATCGAAGAGGCTCACTGGTTGTATATGCGTGCAATGGAGTGGGCGAACGGAGATAAATTCTATATCCACATCGGAGAAGACGAAGATGTACTGAGTAAGGATGAACTCGAAGAAGCCAATTTGATAGTGCTAGAATAAGCACTATCCCTATTAACCAATACAATAGAATTATGACATACGACGAGATTATCAATGCAGTTGAGAATGGTGCTAAGTTCACCATCAACTTTCAGAAGAGAACATGTAGAGTGAATGGTAAGATAGTGATGTCCGAGGAAGATAAGCCGAAAGACACGCCTTACCTGACACATGCAGTAGTCCTGTTCGCGATAGAGCAGAGATACAAGGCATACAAGCATTCTGTGCCTTCAGAGCGTTCTGAATCCCATCGCCGCTACTACTTCAAGGCTTTGCCTGAGAAAGAGCTCTCAGACGAAGATATGATGTATGGTGAGCGACGGGAGGTAGCTAGATGTAAGCTGGAGCTATACATACTGATTCAGCTTCTAAGAGGCAACCTTGCATGGGAGAACAGATGGGGAAGATGGTTCTGGAAGTCCGAGAACGACAAGGACCTGATTATCCTCAGAGACTGGGTTGAGCCAAACAAGGATGAGGTGTAAGCCTCATCCACAAGAGTTAAATAAATTTTTAGTATAACCAATTAAAATTAATTGAATTATGAAGCAGATTGTAACAATCACTGGTGAGAACTTGAACATCGTAACTAACAATGTAGAGGCTACAGCAGCTACCGGTAAGAAGACCAAGGCGCAGATGCGTCTCGAAGCTCTTAAGGCAGCAGGTGTTGACGTAAGTAAGTACTTCCCTCTCGGTGATGATCAGCTTATCAAAATCGAAAATGGTGCGGCTGTCCCTGTTGATATGGACGATGCAACCATCGATGCGGTAGGCAGGCAGATTATAGAGGGTGGATACGTAAGTAACTGGAAGCTCTTCCGTCGTTGGGTGATGAGTCAGATGTTCCACATGTTGCGAGACATGGATAAGAACGGAAGAACATTCAATGAGGTTTTGCAGCACAAGGGCTACGAGTATCAGTGGCGAATGTTGGAGAACGAGCTGTATGCTCAGATGAAGATGTTTGACCACAAGGACTACGAGAACACCAAGGCGAGATATCGCTGGTTCAACGGTTGCGTAGCATACGATATGGCTATTGACTATATTAACAAGCTTCGCAGCTACATTGACGACAAGTGCATCTACACTACCAAGGAGGACAAGGATGGAAACAAGAAGAAGACATATAAGCATACCTGCAAGGGCAATCCTTACGTACGTCTTCAGAACGAGGACATTTTTGTCGCTGACTTGGATAGAAAGGTATACAATCCTCTCCGTGACCTTGCCATCAAGATGGCTACTGTAGAAGACCACAAGGATCTCTACGATGCCGTTCGCGAGTTCAACAAGAAGCGCAAGCATCTCGCGTGGGACACCAAGCAGGCTGATGCATTCATCCATGCTTACAAAGGGTCTGGTTCCTACTACACGATGAGAAACCTCATCATGTTCCACGGAGCAAGATTCCTGAAGAACGGACGAAAGATGTCAGAGGTCAATTCTCTGAAAGAGCTTGAGTCTAAAGCAAAGCTATACGACGAAGAGGGTTGGAGAATGCTCGGTGTTCTCAAGCAGCTTATCAAGGAATCTGGCATTAACATCCAGGGCAAGATTCTTGAGTGGAAGAAAGCCAAGAGCGAGAACAAGTAATCATCAGTAAGACGTAAGGTTCGCCGCCTGAAGAATGGTGGCCCGGCAGCTTGTGTTTACAAGAGCTTCTACAACGAAGGATCTCCTCCAGTGCATTCACTGGAGGTAATCCTTCGAGCTAAAGCTCTCTAGATCGAACTTATAGAGTAAGGCGCCAGCCGGGGACCATTCTAGCCAAAAGTCGGTTACTGATTCGGTAACCGATTCAATGTCTAACCAATAAAATGAAGGATTATGAAGAAAATTAACGTAGACACAAGAAAGTATATTAAGGCTCCTATTGACGGAAAGAATGTCGTCGAGGAATCACTTCTAGATGCTATCTTTGATGATTCGCAATATCTTAGCAATAAGTTCTCCTTGGGATTTGTCTGCGGCGTACCTACGATGATAGAGTACAACGGAAACTACCTATCTATCAAGAAGCTACGCCCGTGGAGTACATCAGAGTGGGGTAGAGATATTGTCAAACGATTAACAGGCGAGTCCAATAATAACATATATTGTTACGAGACGAAGCAGTATCTCGACGAGCGTCAGGCAGAGCCTTTAATCTATACATTCTTTCTGGGTATAGACTACCTTACTGTAAGATTTCACTACAATGTAAAAGTAGATGAAGATTAGCCAACATGTCAGTCGTTAGCAGCGGCTGACTACTCATATCATAACTAAATTTTGTTTAAATGGTTCAAGCCGGTCTGTCGTGAGACACGCCGGTTTTTTGTTCCCCAAGTTTAACCAATCAAATTAGAATTATGAGTAGAAATTACTGGACATTAGGTAAGGAAGGAATGAAGACTCGTCTGTCTAAGGCACAGGCAGCTTACGAGAACGCATTGGAGAATGTAGAGAATCTGCACGTCAAGATCAGTGAGGGCAACAACAAGTTGGGAGCAATCCCATCTGTTTCGCTCATCCCTGTCATGGATTGCGGCAACTGTGCAATCTGTGCAAAGAGCTGCTACGACCTGCGCAATGACATGATTTACAAGGAGGTCATCAAGACGAGAGCTATCAATTCTGCCATCCTCCACGAGGATCCTGAACGATACTTCAAGGAGATTGATGGTTACATCAACTACCGCTACCCTAGAGCATTCCGATTCCATATCGGAGGCGACATACAGGACAAATGGTATCTTGACAAGATGTGCGAGATTGCACGAAAGCATAAGGATACCAAGTTCCTGGCGTTCACGAAGATGTTCGATGTGTGCAACGAGTACCTCGATGAGGGCAACGTAATCCCTGAGAACATGCACATCCTATTCAGCGGATGGCTTGGTCTCAAGATGGATAACCGCCACGGGTTTCCGGAGGCGCATCCTATCTTCGAGAGCGGTACATCAGCACCGGAAGGAACGTTGCTATGCACCGGAAACTGCACAGAGTGCCTGAAGGAAGATAGGCTATGCTGGTCTATCGGGAAAGGCCAGGCGATAGGATTCCTTGCACACTAGCCAAAATCCTCGTCAGTAATGACGGGGTACTATGTTTAACCAATTAAAATTTTGAATTATGGCAACAGCAAGAAGAGGTACAAGAATGCTCAAAGCTTCCGACATTATGAAGAGAAAGGGCATTGTCCAGAAACAGATGGACATGAACAAGTTCAACGAAGTTATAGAGAATTTCTTTATGACCCATGAGCCTAAGGAGACGATTCTCCTAACTCCGAAGAGATTCATCGAGATGGATAACCCGCCAGAGGGAGACTTCATCGACTATCTCGATGTCAGCGTTTGGGAGAAGAAGAGTGAGGACCCGGATGACCCATTCGACTTCATAGACTATCAGTTCATGAAGAAGAACGGAATGCTCCGTCCTATCCTTATGGTGAACGAGCCTTTCATCGGAAATGCTGCCGGGTGGCTGAGAGATTTTTGTGGATTCACTGTGAAGAGCAGAACACGAAAGAAGAAGAAGGAATACATCGTGTCTCTGCCGGTGTAAAACCGAACAAGGCGTGGAACATTATTGTTCCACGCTCCTAGTATTAACCAATTAAAATTTATGAATATGACTGATATTGAAAGAGTAAAGAGATTCGCATCCGAAAATGATTACCCAGGTGAGACATTGGACACAATCAACTGCTTCCGCAGACATAGTAAGACTCCAAAGGAAGACCTCGACAGCCTGGACAAGGCAACCGATGAGGACTGGCTAGGTCTTATCGATGAGTACGAGGGCAATGGAATCAACTGGAAGGGAGAGTTCTCGGACGTTAACGGAAACAGCGTAACGCTTGGCGACAAGGTTATGTGGAACAATCCGGATCCTGATGATTTCGATAAGTGGTACGAGAATTTCAAGATATGCACCGTAGATGATATATCAGGAGACCGAATATCACTCAAGGACGATGACGGAGATACATTCGATGTAACCGAGGATGAATGTACTTTAGTTCGAAAGCTTGACCGCAAGTTCTATGAGGACGAGAAGTATCACTATGGAGTGTGTGGAATGCTCCAGGATATCGAGAATGCCCGCACAATGACGAGCTATATCCACGATGAAGACCTCAGATGGAAGCTTGATGCTGCGTGCAGATGGTTCAAGGAACACATTGAGACTGAGATTGCCAATCACATCGTAGAGAACCAGTAATCCAAACAAGCCTGCCAGGAATGGTGGGCATCAAGTTAAACCAAAATATTAAGATTATGAAGAGAAAAGTATTGAAAGACAAGATTGATGAGTTGCGTTCAACAGTAAAGATGGAACTTGCATGCACCATCCGTGAGATAATGAGAGAGCGCGGAATCCTAAGCAAGGAACTTAAGAACCCGGTTAAGTGCAGCGACGGGCTTTTCGAAGCTGTCCTCATTGAAACTAATGGCAAGGATACCGCTATCCCGACTATCACGCTACGTATGATGAGCTACAAAAGAGTGGTGAAGAGAGTATCCCCTATGGATTTTGAGATGGATTTCGAGTCGCTCGCCCGTATTGCTTACGAGCTAAACGATGAGTTTGAAAGTTAATTTAGCGTTAAAAACGGCAAAGACGATGGTTTATATTATAAACTTTTCGTATCTTTGCCGCTAGTAACCAAAATTATAGAATTATGACAGAAGAAATAAGAATCAAGACAAGAGATTGGGAACGTCTTTTGACTCCTGTACAGCAGGAGAAGTACAAGCTAGCTATCAAGCAGGGTTGGTTCGCAGACTATCACGGCAACGCATGGAGGCACAACACCTTCTACGGAGCTTATATTTGGAAATATCCGAAGTTCATCAAGGTCGTGAGAATGTTCGATGAGATGTTGGGTCACAAGCCGTTATGGGAAGATATCACCGACGACAACCTCCGTGACCTCTTCGAGAAAATCCAGGAGAACTACGCACCTAACTCTGCAAAAACCGTATGCGCAACCATCAAGGCTGTGATACGTGAGAATGATGCTACAAAGGATATTCCTAGCCCTACGTTCGGTAGGATACTCAGAGTGAAGGCAGTACCGGTGCAGTCTGTGTATCTCTCAGACGAAGAGATAAACAGAATCATCAAGTACAATCCGAAGGGGCAGACGAAGAGATACGTTCAGCGTATGTTCCTGATGGAGTGCCTCTGCGGTGCGCGTTACAGCGACTGTCAGAGAATAACTCCTGATAACATCGACGACACCGGGCACTTCCTCGTGTATGTTACTCAAAAGACAAAGACTGAGGTAAGGGTTCCACTTCACAAGAAGCTCCGTCCGTTCCTCGTATGCGGTACTGGTGACGAACCTCTTCCTGGAGAAATCAGCGAGATGACCTTTAATAGAACTCTTCGTGACATCTGCCGCGACTGCGGAATAGATACGAATACGAAGGTATTCAAGGCAGGTAGAGAAGAGACCGGCAAGAAGTACCGCTTTATATCATCCCATACTGGCAGACGTTCGTTTGCTACGAATCTATCGAAGAAGGGTGTGCCGTTGGAGCAGATTGCCGTCATGATGGGACATACAAGCAATGGTAAGCCGAATATCCAGATGACACAGCGATATATTGTAGGCAAGACAGAGATTGACAGTAATACGCTGAGGTTGTTCGGCGTATACGACAAGGACGACGAACCCAATGAGGACTAAGCCAAACTGGAGGTGGCCAATAGCCATCTCTTGCTATTATTAACTAAAAATGAGGAATTATGAAAAAAGAAGAAGCGATAGCTTATAAGGAAAATCTCAAAAGTATGACAAAAGGTGAGCTTATCAAGAACTCCATGTCATTAAAGAGAAGGCTCGATAAGCTCTCTGGCATCTGCGATGTAGAAGATACGTACAGAGCGATGATAGAGCAGGGACAGGCAGAGCGCAAGGCAGAAAAACTTGAAAAGGAAGTTTCTTGCGTATCCGAAATCATCAAGAAGGAGCTCATTAGAAGAAAGGTGCGCTTCGAACCTTGGTTTTCGGCAACCCAGCTCACAAATTTACTGATAGATAGTATTAACCAATAAATTATAGAATTATGTTAACAGGAATTTCAGAGAATTTGATGGAAGAAGGAAAGAAGCAGTGTGAGGAGAAATTCAAGCAGGAGCTTCTTGATGTTTGGAAGGATGCGGCTGAGTACAAGATCAAGACGTACGACGACTTCGCTTACGAGCTGCGAATGCTCAACGAGCGTTATGTTGATGAGATGGAAGATTTTGAGGAGTTCCCTTCAGACATCGTTTTGGAGAACGAGTATGACAGCATCGAGAAGTTCAAGGAGAAGATGAGCTTGCAGGTATATGCCCTGGGCCATCTTGATTCTATCTATGGGATCAAATGCGAGGTACCGCTTGATACCGAAAAGCTTGCGATTCCATTCCAGGTTATCTTCGGCGAGAAATAGTTGTTAAGTGCGGAAAATAAGATATTTCTAGTTAATCATACTAGATTGTTTGAATGAGTGTCCTCTCTTGCCCGTGAGGGTAGGAGGGGATTTTTTTAAAACGGCCCCGATTAGCCAAAAATAGGGAGCTTCGGCTCCTGCAATTAATAACCAAGCCCTCGACAGCACGGTAAAGTCATTAGATATGAAAAAGTTACTTTTATTTTCTCTATTTGCGTTTGTGTCTTTTAGTATACATGGGAAGAAGGTTTATATGAATGCGAGAATTATTGAACCTTTATGTAATTCAGATGAATATGCGAACGATTCTATCGCAATAAGAGTTTCTCCTTTCAGAGAGTTATTTGCATTCGTATCCATTCAAAATAAATTAGATGAGCGTATATATGTCGAATGGAGCAATTTCAGATGGGATGGAAGTCAAATAGCTTTTGATAGTGATAGTAGGCTTTTTATGGATCAGCCTAAGCAGGATGAAGCTATCATGGCTGGCGAAAATACAGATAAGTATATCGTGCAAAAGGAACTAATAGGCAGTAGCTGGATTACTCCTTGGTATCACGAAAAGGACTTCAAAAAAGGTGGAACACAAACAAGCGTGATGATTGTTCCTGTAAGATTCTCCAGCGGCAAGATAAAGGATTACAAGATCAAGTTTGAAATCTTTAATTCTGAGTTATAACCAGAGTAGACATCGATAGCCGCTTATCACTTAACAGATAGGCGGCTATTTTATTAAGATAACCACCAAAAAAGCAACGAAAATCACACTTTTTTCTTAAACTACGTTAATTGTAAATATTCTGTACTTTAATGAATATTGCAATCAGCTGTTTTTACTTCGCTTGAAACCTTTAGCTATACCAGTATCTTTAAAATGCTTGTCCTCACTTTTTACTTTAATAAGTCCGGTTTATGGTGAAAACTGAACTATTGCACGGAATAGAAAATCGTAGTATCTTTGTAACGCAATTCAAAGGGTCAAGGTTTGATGCGCTCAATAAAATTGGATTCTCGTTCACATTAAGTGAACTTTAATCATAGAAGACTCCCTAAGCAGCTTGACCCTGTTTAGGGTTTCTTCGTTTATATAGTTATGCCAAAAGCATTAAACATCAGAGTTGATTTGGTAAGGCAATACGCTTGCGGTTACTCCAAGGTAGAAAGGAGTAAGCGTATGACAGTATTATGCTTTGCAATCTGGTGTAAGATGCAGCATAGCAATTCCGTGATGTTCGATATGGGAACAAGGCAATTGATGAGTTCCCTTCGTATCGGACAACCGAAAGCTAAGCTCTTACTCAACGCCATCAAGACAGATGAATTATTCTCCGTACAGAATGATGGTCGCTTCATCGTTACATCATTCAAGGATAGTACGAGAAAGCGTAATAGGTATGGAAGGGCTTTCAAAGGCGCAAAGATGTTCACGCTAGAAGTGAACAAAGAATATACACTGAAGGATATATACAACAGGCTGAACGAACTCCTGTTTTTGTTTCAGATCGGTAGTGAAGAATCGAACAGCTCACACGTTAGTGGTAGAAAAATTGACAAGACTCGCTTGTGTCGGTCCAAATTCATTACGATCAAACAATTCCAGGTTGGAGTTGGAATGTCGCATGGTTCTGTAAGTGGTATAAAGAAGAGATTGAAGAAAAAAGAAGAAATCACATCGACCTACGCCGAACTGCACATGGCTGACAAGCGAGTGCCAGGTCAGGTTGAAAAGATGCTGCTGAGATTCGGCAGGAAGAACCCGACATTCGAGAAGGGAGACAACGTATATGTGGCAATTCCTTGCTCGTATGCCATCACAGACGAAAGTGCAAAAAGAAGCTGCGGCAGACACAAAATCTACGGATACGGAAGTAGAATGACGAAAAGCCAGAAAGGTTCTGAAACAGCAAGTAAAGGCATCCTCGTTCCATTGGATAATGGCTTCGGAATGCCTGATTAAATGCTAGTGTTTCTGTTTTTGACGTTTTCACACTATTAGTTAGTGGTAGTCTTATAGAATAGCTTCTAGTATACTAGCGTGCGTGTGAGAAAAAAAAAGAAAATAATAATTTAGTAGAGGAAATTATGGAGAACAATTATGTAGCCTATGTAAAGGCTGTAGGAAACTACGATGGCTCAGCCACAGGTGGAGCCTATATCATCCTTAAAGGGAAGGATACGTATAAAATCTCGTCGAAGGCACAGGTAAATACCATTGCCTACAAGATGGAGCTTCTGACTATAGTATCGGTCGCCTGCTCTATTCCGGACGGAGGGTCTGTGGTGATATTCACCAACAACAAGATGCTCAGAAGCCTCAATAATCTTAGAGAGATTAAGGATGGAGCTAACTACCCCGAGTTGAAAAAACTATTCCTGGAGCAGAAGAAGCGCCTGAGAAGAGTAGATGTCGTGTGGCGCAAGAAAGACGATGAGAACATCATGTTCAACTCCGTTACGGACCACGCAGAGCAGGTCTTCGAGGAGCTTTGCAGCAAGTGTAATATTGAAGATAAAAGACGTTAAACATTAGTTCTATGGCAAGAATAACAAGAAACAAAGCTGCCGAGATACTGGGAGTATCAAGACAGACTATCAGCAACTACATCAAGGAAGGCATCCTTGGAAGCTACGTAGGCGAACACGGCATCCTGTATGTCAACAGCGAGGATATCGAGAAATATGCTCAGAAATACAAGATGATTGCAGCAAACGAGAAGATGATTGACGAGAAGCTCAAGGAAGTCGAGTATCGCAAGCGCGCAATCAACGTAGAGCTCACTGAACTGAGAGACAGAGCTACCGCAAACGGCAAGCTGGCTGCAAACGCCGTAGGCATGCTGTTCGGTGTAATCAATACAATGTCGCATCTTGGGGTATTACCGAATCTTACCTATCGTGAGTCCAGTCTTCTGAAAGACATCATTAACGGAATGACCTATGATGAGCTGTCAATCAAGTACGGCGTGTCTGCAACGAGAATCAGGCAGATTGCAGAAAAGACTTGCAACAAGCTTACCTACAACGAGAATATTGTCATTGCTGAGCTCTCAACGAACAGAACCTTGCAGTATGAGGTTGAGCGCCTGAAGAAGGTAATCAAGTCGCTACAGGTAAGCTTCGACGAATACCGGCGCGCGAAAGGAGACAAGCCTGTCAGTAGCGCAGTACTTCCTCCGCTGATCCTTTCCAGGGATATAAATGACTGCGGCTTCTCTGTCCGCATCCTGAATGCACTCAAAACACTCGACGTATATACAGTAGGTGACCTGGTTCGTAATCTCCGCGGAAGGTCAGAGCTTATGAAGCTCAGGAATCTCGGCAATAAGAGCGTCTATTCCATCCTTGACTTCGTTGAGGAAAACAATCTTGACTTCAAGGAGAACGGAGAGTCTGAGGAAGACTTCTACATCAGGCTCAATAACAAGTTGTCAAACCAAAAAGATTAAGTACATGAAAATAAGACTAAACAAGATTACTGGCCGTCTGGAAATCAGAACCAAAAAGAGAATGTTAGCCTTCCATTACGATATTCTGAAAGGTTCTTATTACCTAGTACCGACTGTAAGATTTGATACCAGTGGGGCATACGGAGAGAAGAGCAGGAAGAAGAATCTCCGCAGAAGACAGAAGCACAATGCCGACAACAACGGTATTTAATGATTTGAGATTAAAAATATTTAGATATGAATAATATGACTTTGACAAAGACGAGTAACCCATCGGATATCGAGCGTTACTTCCGTGGTGTTTTAGAGTTGGATAAGCAGAATAAGGAGTTTTCTGTGAATCTTGACGATGTGTGGCAGTTAGCTTACGAGCGAAAGGATAATGCCGTGCGTGGTTTGAAGGCTAACTTCATTGAGAATGTGGACTTTATAGTTATCCGCAATAATGCGGAAAATTCCAGTGCAGGAAGACCAACCGACGATTACTACCTCACTTCCGCTTGTTTGGAGTATTTCGTTGCTCGCAAGGTTCGCCCAGTGTTTGAGGTTTATCGTAGAGTGTTCCATAAGGTTGCTTCTGGAGAGATGACGGAGATAGAGAAGACTCAGCAGAAGATTATCTATGCCAACTGGGTTGTCGGGTTTCTGAATCTCAACGAGGCAAGCAAGCTGAGAATTGCTCAGGAGATAGGAAAAGATACCGGTATGGCCGGTTTACTTCCACAAGGTATTAATGCCGGCACAGAGGCTCCTACGCTCCACGCTGCGAAAGACCTTCTTAAGGAAAACAATATCCCTTTCACTACTGTTGCATTCAACAGGATCCTGATGGCTAAGGGCGTTATCCATGAGGCTACACGTCCTAGCAGGGATAAGAACAAGCCTTGGAAGTGGAAGGTGCTCAACAAGGGCTTCGAGTGCTTCGGTCAGAATATCCAGGATCCGAACTTCCAGTCTCAGACCCAGATTAAGTGGTATGATAACAGGTTCCGTGACCTTCTAGAGTTTGTAGGTATTGAGATTCCTCAGACGCTCGGGTTCTAAAATGTGGGAAAATCCCATATTCTGAATATAAATAAAAATCTAAATACGTAAAATCTGCGTATTTACTTAAAAGATTAAGTATATGAAAGAAAGATTAAAAATGATTTTCGACCGCATCGACATCTTAGTCGTGTGCATTGTCTTCGGGTGTTGCCTGACTGTAGCGGAGGCCTTCCTTGGAAACTGGGACGTGTTCGCTGATTGTGCCATCATGGTTTTTCTTGTTTCTGAAGTCTGCTACACTCTCCGCTGTAACGAGAAGCTTAAAATAGAGCTGATAGAGACAAAGGAAAAGCTGAAGAAGGCGGAGAGTGAACTAGTTAAAGTTAACAGGAAGCTGACGTATACAGAGATGGAACTGGAATCAGCCCGTCTACAGGTCGCCAGAAAGAGCAAGGTCGTAGACGTCTATAGACTACTGCGAGATCTGTGGAAGAAAAGATGGAATTGCGAACACGCCAAGGTCAATTACTGCAAACGCAAGATAACATCGAAGCAGCTTGTTGATGCGATGAATCATGCAGAGAAGGAGGAATCTGAGATTTCCGATAAAATCGTTGAGGTTGACAAGGAACTCAACGAGCTCTATAATTAGATACTTGCCATAAAACAACTTTCCCCACGTCATTTGCCGATGGCGTGGGGATTTTCCTTGTTAACCGTTCAGATAGTCGATGACTTTTCGGTTCGCCTCGTCAACTGCCTTGTTGTCGTATTTGACATAGATGGCCGTAACCGTCTTCTCCCATACGGAGTGGCCCAGTGCTCGACCGATTGTTTCGAGTGAAATACCTATCTCTGACGCAAACGTCGCCCAGCTATGCCTGTTGTAGTACGAAGAAATCTTGCTGTCAATAGGATGAGGTGATGACTTTCTCATATCCTTAGGATCCTTCGGACCAATCCTTCTCAGCGTCCGGTTCATGTTGTTCGTGAAGTGGTCTACATCAAACGTTCCTGCATCTTCGAAGAATCTGAGCAGGTACTGTGGCTTTCTGCTGCGGTATCTGCTTATTATCTCCATAGCCTCTGGTTCCACCTTAATGTCGTACAATCTACCGGTCTTGTTTCGGTAGTAACTTATCCTTCCGTTTCGGAAATCTTCTTTCTTTAGCGTAAGGAGGTCAGAAACATTGATACCTATGAGGTAGAACCCCAACATAAAGAAATCGCGGTACAGGGCCTGCTTGCCGTGTAATTTGGCATCCCTAAGTTCTCTCATCTGCTCCAGTGACAGACAGCGCTTCCTTGTTTCCTCCTTTTTGAGCTTGATATAATGGAACGGAAAGTTCTGTGTCTTACCATCATCGATGGCCTTCTTGAAGACTGCCTTGATGTGTGTGATGTCGTTCGAGATACCATTGGCCTTCCTTCCCTTATCCATCTCGTGCCTGATAAACCCTTCAAGCCAGTCCTTGGTTATGGTGTTGAAACTGCACTTACCGTCGTATGCCTCTACGCATCGGTAGGTTCTCTCATAGCTTCTCCTGGTATTCAGCCTCTCTCTTGTCTCTGCGAATGCCTTCATAAAACTGAGGAACGGAGACTTGTCTTCTTTCTTTGCTCCCGTACAGATCTCCTTCAGATGCTCCTTCATCATATTCGGCGACTCGTCATGATGGTCAAGGATATAGCTCTCACACTTGGCATACAGCTCAGCAAGTCTTCTCGTCTTCGCTTTTGCTGACTTGTCAGACTTCGGAAACATCATGCCGCTGAACTTCTCGGTCGTCTGCAACCCGGTGTAGACATAGAACCTCTTCGTCATGTGGGTTACCGAGAAAAATACCTTGTTTGTCTTTGACTCTACATATACCTTCATAGCGATGATTTCTTTTGTAATCCTTCACTTTACATGCAAGTAGCACTTGCATATTACTTGCAAAAAGCACCCTTGAAACACCTTAAAACACCATTTTTGTGGTATTTTCATGTAAAATAAACGGATTGTTGTTTTACTACTATTGCTGATACACAGAGACTTACAGAGTTAGGATGCCCAATTTTGTACTGTAATCATTATTTGTTCCTAAATATCTTTTATTCTGATTATATCTTTAATTCAGCTGCAAAATTACAAAAAAATATTTGAAACACAATGATTTATTGGCAAAAGTTACTAATTTTTAGTTAAAAACATGGTGGCTTTTTGTTATTTTGCAGAAAAGTCTTACTTTTGTAGGCTGAAACTGAGAAAATGCAGCATTGGTTCTGTGTTTTTCATGTTAAGAAAATGATATCGATAACAATATGAGACAACAAAATAGAAAAGGAAATTTTAATAAGCATACCAATAATGCTTATGGCTACGGAAACCCAAATGAATATGAGCATTACAAGGTAGAAAAACCTGCTCCGTTGCTGGAATGGCTGATGGAGAATGTGAAGGGACCTAGCAAGACTAAGGTGAAGCAGACTCTGCAGGGTAGGGGAATCAAGGTAAATGGCAAAACCATTACCCAGTTTGATTATGCCCTGAAGCCGGGTATGAAGGTGAGTGTGAGCAAGACAAAGAAGAATCAGGAGGTATTTAAAAGCAGATACCTTAAGATTGTTTATGAAGACAGATATCTGATTGTTGTCGAGAAAAACATCGGTATATTGAGTATGGCAGCCGGTCATTCTACTCTGAATGTGAAAACGGTACTTGATGATTATTTTCATAAGACTCGCCAGAACTGTCAGGCGCATGTAGTCCACCGACTGGATCGTGATACTTCGGGCTTGATGATTTATGCCAAGGATAAGCAGACGGAGTTGGCTTTGGAGGATGATTGGCATCATAATGTGTACGACCGTAGATATGTGGCTCTGGTTTCCGGAGAGATGGAAGAAGATGAAGGTACCGTTGCCAACTGGCTGAAAGATAACAAGGCTTATATTACTTACAGCAGTGATACGGATAATGGCGGCAAGTATGCTGTTACCCATTTCCATACATTAGAGCGTACAACGGCTCATTCTCTGGTGGAGTTCAAACTCGAAACGGGCCGTAAGAATCAGATTCGTGTTCATACGGCTGATATGGGGCATCCGGTGTGTGGTGACATCAAGTATGGTAATGGTGATGATCCATGCCAACGCTTGTGCCTGCATGCCTATGTGCTGTGTTTCTATCATCCCGTAACGCATCAGCCTATGGAATTTGAAACTCCGATACCGGCTGAATTCCGCAGGGCATTAAAGAATGACCGTTAATAGGGTGATGAATACTGATTGGTAGTTTATACTATATAATAATGTGATATGAATGATTTTGGATATTATGCGCTGGTATTGGTAGTCCTTGTTGTAGGACTGTTTGTCTTAAAGAAGGTGGCTACCTGTATGATTAAAGCAATGGTAGCTGTTGTTATGATAGCCGTGCTGGCAGTTCTTTACTGGCTCTTCTGTTGATAGTAGAGTTGTATGATGATGACGGGATGAGATTTTAGATATTTTTGATTGGTAAATTGGTTGCGGTTGTCTGGGTGTAAACTTTGGATGGCTGCAACTTTTTTTATATTGATATTTAAAGAGGTATAAAGTGATATTTAAAGGTGATATTAAATGGTAGGGAGAAATATAAAACAAAAAAGAGCATTTCTGTTAAGAAATGCTCTTTTTGTACACCCTTAGGGATTCGAACCCTAGACCCACTGATTAAGAGTCAGTTGCTCTACCAACTGAGCTAAGGGTGCAACTGTTTGTTGGTGACTCCGCAAGGATTCAAACCTTGAACCTCTTGATCCGTAGTCAAGTGCTCTATTCAGTTGAGCTACGGAGCCAAAACCGTTTGTTTCAGTGAAGCTTTGATAGGAGAGTGACTCCGCAAGGATTCAAACCTTGAACCTCTTGATCCGTAGTCAAGTGCTCTATTCAGTTGAGCTACGGAGCCAATTCTTATCTTTTGTACACCCTTAGGGATTCGAACCCTAGACCCACTGATTAAGAGTCAGTTGCTCTACCAACTGAGCTAAGGGTGCAGCATTTAAAAGCCTCATTTCTGAATTGCGAGTGCAAAGGTACTACTATTTTTTGATTCCACCAAATTTTTTCGCAACTTTTTTCGAAAAAAATCAATTTTTCTTCATCTTGAAGGTTCCTAATGTATGTCTATACCCCTTCTTGTTGATGCTTACCACGCGGTAGATACCCTCCTTTAAGTTTCTAACATCTAGCGTGTTATCTTTTGCATGGAGGTGCAGAATATCGCATCCTTGCAGGGTTTCGACCATCAGAACGTCAAAAACGAGATTTTTTGTGGTTTCTGCTAGATATACCTTCTTTCCGTCACATTTGAGTAATTTCGCAGCTCCTGTGCTTTGGGCAAAAAGTGGATTTTCTTCCTCTTTTTCTTGGGTTGGCTGACTTTCTATGCCATATCCGTCCATTGAAGTTACGGCAACAAACAGATGTTTTGCATCAGAATTTTCTATTTTGAACGAATTTCCTATGATTCGTGCGGCAACCAGGTTGCGTGCATCGGTGATGTCTACCGGATATTTCTTGCTCGCGTATACATTATTATATATATAAGGGGTTGCGATTTTAGTGCCATCCGTATAGTTTGAAGGATTGCTCCAGGAAACTGATACCTTGTTATCGGTGGTGATTACCGATAATTGTTGTGGCTGTTCTGGTTGGTTCTTGCTTGCCCAAGTCATCGGCGGAACCAATGAAGGGTATGGATTGAAACGTTGGGTAAAGTCGAGGATACCCTGTTTGTTGTCCAGGAGGAACTTGTTTCTGAAGAATGCATATCCCATTCCGAGGTTTCGGATGTGATACATTTCTGCCGTCACGTCATTGATGTTCCACTTTCCTTCTTTCGGATCGAGAAAGTAGATGCCCAGTCCTGGAACCACAATCTTGCCATGGCTCTGTTCCTGCCAGTCGATGGCAAACGGATAGAAGTGTTCGTTCTTGAAATACATCATAGGGAAGAGCTCGTCCATCAGACCGCTCTTGAGCCAGCCCTGTGCATCCTGGCAGACCTTCGTGTATGCATTCCAGCCAAAACTTCGGTATCTGCTCAGGTCATCATACTTTCCTACAGGTGAGCAGCTCATCTTTACCCAAGGTTTTTCAGCCTTCACTGCATCGTGAATCTTTCTTACGATGTTGGTGATATACCGGCGTCCCTGTTCCCGGCTCACTTTAATGTTCCAGGTTTCAGGGTAACGGATGTAGTCGAGGTGAATACCGTCTACATTATATTTATGTGTAATTTCCCTGCAGATGTTTGCCAGATAATCACCAGTCCGACTGTTTTCCGGATCCATGTATCCGTCGGCTCCAATCTTCTTGATGAGTTTCGGCATCTTCTGTCTGAGGGTTTTGCAGCCGAGTGCGTTCCATTTTCCTACAGGGATGGTTACCACCCAGGCATGCAGTTCCATACCGCGCTTATGGCATTCGTCGATGGCAAACTGCAGGGCATCATAGCCCGGACTTCTGCCCGGAAATCCTGACAGGCATCCATCCCAAGGTTCGTATGCCGACGGATAAATCATGGTACCTCTTACGCGGGTCTGTATCAGTACAGTGTTGATTTTAGCTTGCTGTAACCGGTCCAGTATATCCGTCAGTTCCTTTTTCTGCTTTTCGGCAGAATAAGAAGACTGGGCATAAGAGTGTGGCCAGTCGATACCTCCTATGGTTGTCAGCCATACAGCTCTTACTTCATGTTTCGGCACCTGGTTATTGAACACGATACTCTGGGCTTTTGCGGCCAAAACAGAGCATAAAACGATAAAAAATATCTTAAATCTCTTCATAATCTTACAATTTGGCAACAAAGATACCAATATTTTTTTTTATTTCAAATAAAAATATTACTTTTGCGGTTGAAATATTAAAATAAAGTGCATTTTGCACCGAAAAGAGAGAAAATTTTAAGCAATAAAAGAAAAATGGTCAGTTTCGTTATTAGTTTGGTTGCCCTTGTATTGGGTTACCTTCTTTATGGAAAGTTTGTGGCGCATGTGTTCGGTCCTGATGACCGCCCTACGCCTGCAGTGACCAAAGCCGATGGGGTCGACTTTATGGTACTGCCTAGTTGGAAGATCTTCATGATTCAGTTCCTCAACATTGCAGGAACGGGTCCTATCTTCGGTGCCATTATGGGTGCCTGGTACGGACCGGTGGCTTATCTGTGGATTATCTTCGGGTGTATCTTCGCAGGAGCCATGCATGATTACATGAGCGGTATGCTCAGTATCCGTAACGGTGGAGCTGGTTTGCCGGAATTGGTAGGTAAGTATTTGGGTGGACGCACCAAGAAAGTGATGTTGGTCTTTTCGGTACTTTTGCTGATGATGGTGGGAGCTGTGTTTGTATACAGTCCGGCTATCATCATGAGTGGCATTTGTAATACGGATGCATTCTGGGGCAGCCAGATGTTTTGGATTGTGGTGATTTTCGTTTATTACGTCATTGCTACATTACTGCCTATCGATAAGGTTATCGGAAAGATTTATCCGCTCTTTGCCTTCTCGCTTCTCTTTATGGCGGGTGCTCTGATGATAGTTCTCTTTGTGAAGTGGCCTTCATTGCCTGAACTCTGGAGCAATTTGCAGAGTTGCAATCTCAATGAGAATCCGGCTTGGTTGGGAACGGAGTCTTTTGTACAGAAGAGTCCGATTTTCCCTTGCCTCTTTATCACGATAGCCTGTGGTGCCATCAGTGGTTTCCATGCTACGCAGAGTCCGCTCATGGCCCGATGCATGAAGAATGAGAAGATGGGACGCCCTATTTTCTATGGTGCCATGATTACAGAAGGTGTTGTTGCCTTGATATGGGCTACGGTTTCCATGTATTTCTTCTACTATGGTGGATGGCGTGAATGCGTAAGTCCTGAGGCGGCTCAGCAGTTTATTGCTCAGTTTGATGGCGGCAAGTCGCTTATCCAGAACTTCGATGCGCCTACCGTTGTTAAGATAGTATGTTCCAGCTGGTTGGGTGTGGCTGGTGGAATCCTGGCTCTGCTGGGTGTTGTTGCAGCGCCTATTACCAGTGGCGATACGGCTTTGAGAAGTGCCCGTCTGATTATCGCTGAGTTTATCGGTTTGGAGCAGCGCTCAATGCGCAAGCGTCTTTATATCTGCGCTCCGTTGTTTGCTCTTACGGTGGGCATTCTGGTTTGGCAGATGGAGAATCCTGATGGTTTCAATATCATCTGGCAGTATTTCGGCTGGGCTAACCAGACGCTTTCTGTGTTCACTCTCTGGACATTGACGGTTTATCTGGTACAGCAGAAGAAGCCTTTTGTGATGACGCTGGTTCCTGCCTTGTTTATGACCGTGATATGTTCAACCTTCCTGCTCATTTCGCCAACAGCTTTGGCTTTGGGTGAGAGCTTGGCTTATACGGGCAGTGTCATCATTCTGGTGATTGCCTTGGTATGGTTCCTGGGTTGGTATCGCAGTTATCAGAAGAAACAATAGATTTATATATAAGTATTAATCAATATACGTAAATTTATATGATACGAATGAAAAAAATAGCTATTGCAGCATTGGCACTTGTCGTTTCGACAGCTGCCCATGCTCAGTTTGAAAGTGGAAAACAGTATATAGGTGCGTCGATGACGGGCTTAAACTTGAGTTATAATGGCTCTCAGGACCTCAATCTCGGTATTCAGGCTAAGGCAGGATACTTCGTAGAAGACGACTGGATGCTGTTGGGGCAGGTAGAATATAATCATTCTGGTCTTGAAGGCGTGAAGGATTATTTCTCTGTCGGTGCCCAGGCACGTTATTATATCGAGCAGAATGGTCTGTATCTGGGTGGCGGCGTAAAGTTGGCTCATTCAGGAGGTTATAATGATTTCATGCCAGGGGTAGAGGTAGGTTATGCTTTCTTCCTCGGCAAGTCGGTTACCCTCGAGCCAGCTATCTACTACGATCAGAGTTTCAAGAAACATGTAGATTATTCTACCGTAGGTTTGAAACTGGGTATTGGTATTTATCTCTAAACTGCTAAGATGCAACAACAGTTTTCTTCGACTTTGTTGGAAAAGGCAGTGGCGGAGTTTTCTAAATTGCCAGGTATAGGGCGCAAAACAGCTTTGCGCCTTGTACTTTTTATGCTCAAGCGTAAGAGTGAGGATGTGGAACTCTTTGCTGATACCATTTCCAGGATGCGGCGTGAAGTGAAATACTGCAGAGTTTGTCATAATATCAGCGATACTGATGTCTGTCCGATCTGTTCTGATTCCCGGCGCGATGCTTCTACCATCTGTGTTGTCGAGAATGTGCAGGATGTACTGGCGATAGAAAACACGCAGCAGTTTCACGGACTCTATCATGTCTTGGGCGGCATCATTTCGCCGATGGATGGTATCGGTCCTTCGGATATAGAGATAGAATCGCTGGTTCAGCGTGTGGCTGAAGGTGGGGTGAAGGAGGTGATTTTTGCTCTCAGCAGTACGATGGAGGGTGATACTACCAACTTCTATATCTCCCGTAAACTTGCTGATTATCCTGTTAAACTCTCTGTTATCGCCCGTGGTATCTCAGTGGGTGATGAATTGGAGTATACAGATGAGGTTACCCTCGGACGGAGTATTCTGAACAGAACTCCATTTGGACAATAACAAAAGACAACAAAATGAAAATCAAACAAGTACAACGAATATTGATGACCAATTTTCTCTTTGTCCTGTTGGTAGGATTCCTGCTGGTCTTGCTCTATGAGACAGAAATTCTGGAACCTACTAATCTGGCAGGGGATGTCACGTTGGTCTATGTGATTACCGTAGCGATGGAGTTTCTTACCATTGCCGTTATTCCTTTGGCGCTCAAACTCTTCAGTTTCAAGGCCATTCACCGTCAGTTGGTAACCCGTAAGGGAGATGCACTTCTTCCTCTGGGCACTGCCCGTCTGAATATGCTCTGCTTGCCAATGCTGATCAATACGTTTATGTATTATCAGACGATGGCGCCTGCTTTTGGATATATGGCTATCATCCTTTTTCTCTGTCTCTTCTTTGTTTATCCTTCTGTCGGAAGATGTGAAGAAGAAACAACAGAGGCGGAAGGTTAAACTCTCAGTATCTAATATTTGATATTCGATATGAAACTCAGTGTTGTCATAGTAAGCTATAATGTGAAGTACTATCTTGCCCAGTGTCTGCGTTCGGTAGAGAAAGCTATCGGCGTGTTGGAGTGTGGGCAGCTGGGTGATGCAAGTGGCGATACGGCAGAGATTATCGTGGTTGATAATCATTCTCAGGATGGAACGGTGGAATATCTCGAACATTGTTTCCCGGCTTCCCGATATCCTAATCTCCATGTTGTAGCCTGTACGCATAATAACGGATTTGCCCGTGCCAACAATCTTGCTATCCGCAAGAGCGAGAGTGATTTGGTTCTTTTGCTGAATCCGGATACCATTATCGGTGAGCATGTTCTCAAGGATGCTGTCAGTTTTATGCATTCTCATCCTGATGCCGGTGCTCTGGGTGTAAGGATGTTGGGAGCCAATGGCAAACCAGCTCCTGAGAGTAGGAGAGGATTGCCTTCTCCGATGGTGGCTTTCTATAAGATGATGGGGTTGTGCAGCCGTTTTCCTCAGCATCGCAGTTTCGGTCATTATTACATGGGTTATCTTCCATGGGATAAGCCGGCAAAGATAGAGGTTGTGAGCGGTGCTTTCTGTATGATTCGTCGTGAAGCCTTGCTGAAGGTGGGGTTGCTGGATGAGGATTTCTTCATGTATGGCGAGGATATTGATCTTTCTTACCGTATCTTGAAGGGTGGTTATCAGAACTATTATCTGCCTGTAGATATCCTGCATTACAAAGGTGAAAGTACTCAGAAGTCGAGCTTCCGCTATGTTCATGTGTTTTATGAGGCGATGCTTATCTTCTTCCGTAAACATTATTCGGGTATGTCGCATCTCTTGAGTATTCCTGTCAAATTTGCCATCTATGCCCGTGCCTCTGTAGCCTTTACGCAGATGATGACTGCGAAAATCAGAAAGAGTCTGGGATTCTTTTCTCCTTCTCATGTCGACCTGTCAAACCAGGTATTGTTTGATGCTGACGAGATGAGCTATGAAGAGATGCTGCATCAGCTTGCGCTGCGGTCTGACGAGAATATCAAACTGGCTACCTATACGAAGGACATCGGTAAGGTGATTACGGATAGGGAGGTGATGGATAAGGATGAATTTGGTTATTTATAAGGATAGATTTATTTCTATATTATAAGGTACGCGCGTACATTATTAATAAGTGTAGTTTATGAAAGAACCGAATATTCGATTACGTGCTTTAGAGTTGGAAGATCTTGATTTTCTCTACCAGATAGAGAATGATGATCGGCTTTGGGAACTGGGTGTTTCCAATGTTCCATATTCGCGCCGGGTGCTGCTCGACTATATAACCAGTGCTTCGGCAGATATTTATGTAGACAATCAGGTGCGCCTGATAGTAGAGAATGAGCAGAATGAGCAGGTGGGCATCCTGGATCTTACAGATTTTGATCCCCGTCATCACCGTGCCGAACTCGGAATTGTCATCAAAAAGGAGTTTCAGGGGCAGGGTTACGCGAAGGCTTCTGTGTCACGCTTGTTGCAATATGCTCGGAATGTACTTCATCTTCAGCAGATTTATGCTATTGTAGGTATCAGAAACCAAAAAGCGGCTAAAATGCTGCAATCTGTTGGATTTGAGGGGAATAATGTCCTGAAACAATGGCTTTGTAGCCAAGTTGGATATGAGGATGCGATGTTTTTTCAATATTTTCTGTAAAAAAGTTGCATAAAAATTTGGTAGAACCAAAAAAAAGTAGTACCTTTGCACTCGCAAATGAAAAATGAGTGCTAAGACATTCAATTTGATTTCATGTTTGGTGCGTTAGTTCAGTTGGTTAGAATGCCTGCCTGTCACGCAGGAGGTCACGAGTTCGAGTCTCGTACGCACCGCTCAAAATTATCTTACAGGTTTGCCAAAATAGTTTGGTGCGTTAGTTCAGTTGGTTAGAATGCCTGCCTGTCACGCAGGAGGTCAC
>ERZ824575.262-NODE-262-length-71730-cov-14.190875_pt1 | contig 71730 bp, 56 predicted proteins | sample MGYA00519470_ERZ824575 | MGnify/ENA primary metagenome ERZ824575 (study PRJEB31778, sample SAMEA3449170) | human gut metagenome | biome: human gut; feature: human-associated habitat; material: faeces | place: United Kingdom | collected 2010/2012 ... | reverse complement strand
GCAGATGCTCTCCCAGCTGAGCTATGCTCCCACTTTTTATCGCTGCCCCTCAGCGACTTAATTATTTTACTACAAATTCCGTCAAATGTCAATAGGTTTTTCAAAAAAAATTCATGTTTGTTAAATATAAACAAATTTATTTCGAATTTATAGTCAAAATATATACAACACTAATAAGGCTTATAAATAAAGAAACGCCCTTTATTTCTTTTTATTATATTTTTCAAAGGCTTCCTTAACGGTACCGTCATATTCAATTTTCCCGCCTGAGAGATAAATTGCACGGTCGCAGGTATCGTTTATACTGTTCATCGAATGACTTACAAACAGCACGGTAATACCGGATTCTCTGAGTTCTTTTATTTTGGATTCACATTTCTTTCTGAATTCGGCGTCGCCGACACTTAAAGCCTCGTCTATAACAAGTATGTCAGGCTTTATGTTAATATTTATTGCAAATCCCAAACGCATTTTCATACCGCTGGAATAAGTCCTTACAGGCTGGTCAATGTATTCCCCAAGCTTTGCAAAATCTATAATATTTTCTTCTATCGCCTTGATTTCATCATTTTCAAGTCCAAGGAGACAGCATTTTAGATAAATATTTTCTCTCCCTGTCATATCTGCTGAAAATCCCGCAGTAAGTTCAAGAAGTGCGGCAACTTTTCCTTTGACTGTAATATTTCCCGATGTTGCAAAGGATACTCCGGTTATCATTTTCAGAAGGGTGGATTTTCCGGCGCCGTTTCTGCCGATTATACCCACAGATTCTCCCTTGTGTACCTCAAAGCTTATATCCTTTAACGCCTGATGGCGCTTAACGCCTTTATTATTGGTAAAAATAGCTTTAAAACGAGCTTTTTCATTTTTGTAAAGAAAATACTCCTTGCTAACATGTTCAAATTTAATAACAGCTTCACTCATAAGTATTTATCTCCTTTACAGTATATCAGGCAGAATTTTACGCAGCTTTTTATAAAAATGCGAGCCTATTAAAATCAGCAGTATAAACTCTCCGTAAAAAACTATTAGTTCGGTGGTATAATTACTGTCAAAAATTGCTGTTTCATAAAGAAAGCTTTTTCTGTAGCCGTTTATAAAATAGTTTATCGGATTAAAATACATAAGCGTTCTGAGTACGGGATTTTTTACGTCATAGGTATCCCAGAAAATGCCGGAAAGCCAGAAAAGTCCGGTCATAATGGAGTTGATAAGATTTTCAAAATCTCTGCTGAAAGCGCTTAGCGGAGCGGTTGTCCATGAAAGTACCAGAAAGAAAATGTACATAAGCGGCATATAGTAGAAAAACTGAAGATTATATACTGACGGTCCGTATCCTTGCGTCAGCAGAATTATATACATTATTACGCACATTCCCAGATGCACAATAAGCGAGGCAAGTGAGCAAAATGTCATTATATTTGAAACCGGAAATGAAAGTTTTGTTACAAATTGACTGTTTTGTCTTATAGAACGTGCGCCGCCTACGATTCCTTCGCTTATAAAAAACCAAGGTATATATCCGGACAGCATAAATATAAACCGAGGATATCCGCTGACTGTTCCCGACCCTCTTATACCTACTGTAAATGCAAACCACAGTATAAAAAGTGTAAACGTAGGCTTTATAATTGCCCATAAGGGTCCCATAACAGCGCCTTTGTATTTTTTTATCAGATCGTTGACGGCTAGTACCCATATTTTTTTTAACTGTCCTTTATGCTCGGATAGTATTTCCGTAAATCCGGATAAAATTTTAATCATTAAATTTTCTCCTAACATTCTTTATCAAGAATATTTTATAATATTTTACCACGAAAGTCAAGTCCCATGTTTTTTACTCCTCCTTTATCCTCTCCAGCTTTTTGAAAAAAGCTGGGCAAAAACTTTCATACCGTCTTTTGTTTGATAGAACATTTTTCATAAGGCTCGACAGGTTAATAAAAAAATTTTAAGCCAAGTATAATCAACTTGGCTTATTTTTTGAATTCTCTAAGGAAAGTTTTTCACGATTTAAATCCTCTTCCATTATTGTAAGAACACGATTCTGATATTCATTAGCAAGTTTCATAAAAATTTCCATCATTTCTTTATAGATAGAACTGTTTTTAAATTCGCTGTCAGCCATATTATTTACCTCCATAAAAAATTCAGCTATTGACGAACTAACCCAAACAATGTTATACTTATAAATAAGTGTCGATTAAAGTAAATATTATTTGGGTATTTTTAATAGCTTAATGAAATTATATCGCACAATTTAGAGATTGTCAATATAAATTCGCATAATTTAGCGAATTTTGTATATCTGCACAAAAAAGGGGAGAATATTATGTATGATTCGCATAACTTAGCGATTAGAATAAAATCAGTAGCAAAAAGTAAAAAAAAGGTTATTAAAGATATGCTTATTGCTTGCGAATTAGGTAGTAATACAATGTCAGCTATGTATCATGGTAAATCAATTGCTTTTGATAGTCTTGCCAAAATCGCCGATTACCTTGATTGCTCTGTTGATTACCTTATAGGCAGAACAGATAATCCAGATTCACATAAAAAATAATTATTTAAAAGTTTTTTATAAGCTGCTTTGCGAGTCTTTAGTAACTGTTTAAAGTTTATGATATTCGGTATAAAAGTTTTTGCCAAACTTTTTTCAAAAAACGGATTTTTAAAAAAAATAAAAAGCGGACTCAAAAAGAGTCCGCTTTTTTTATTTATGGTCTGGACCTCCCGCATTGTGCTGCGGTACTTCCTTTCGCAGTGTGAATAATAAATTGATAATCAATGATTAAGCTTCGCCGTAAAGCTTAGAAAGTCTGAGCAGATAATCATATCTGTCCTTAGCGTTTTCGAGAGCCTTGTCAAAGAGTCTTTCAGCTCTTTCAGGATTCTGACGTGCCAGAGCGTTGTAACGAACCTCACCCATGAGGAAGTTCTTGTATTCGTCTGTATTAGGAGCCTTTGAATCCATAATGAATGGGTTCTTGCCTTCAGCCTTAAGAGTAGGATTGTATCTGTAAAGGTGCCAGTAACCTGCCTGTACAGCCTTCTTTTCTTCTGCCATAGCAGTACCCATACCGGTCTTGATACCATGGTTGATACATGGAGCGTAACCGATAATGATTGAAGGACCGTTGTAAGCTTCAGCTTCTGCAATAGCCTTGATACACTGATTATAGTCAGCACCCATAGCAATGTGAGCAACGTAAACGTAGCCGTAGCTCATTGCGATACCTGCAAGATCCTTCTTCTTAACTTCCTTACCTGCTGCTGCAAACTGTGCAATAGCGCCTGTAGGAGTTGACTTTGAAGACTGACCGCCTGTATTTGAGTAAACTTCTGTATCGAATACGAAGATATTTACGTCTTCACCGGAAGCGATAACGTGGTCAAGACCGCCGAAACCGATATCGTAAGCCCAACCGTCACCGCCGAAGATCCACATTGACTTCTTAGCAAGTTCGTCCTTGTCAACGAGTGTTTTCTTAACAAGTTCGCCAACCTTTGCATCCTCTGTGTTCTTTTCGAGTTCAGCGATAAGAGCGTCTGTTGCAGGACGGCTTGAAGTTGAATCTGTTACTGTGTCGAGATAGTTCTGGCAAGCTGTCTTGAGGTCAGCGCTGTCTGTATCTTTCTGAATACCCTCAACATACTCGATAAGTCTGTTGCGGATAGCCTTCTGACCGAGAGCCATACCAAGACCAAACTCTGCGTTATCTTCAAAGAGTGAGTTCTGCCAAGCAGGACCGTAACCCTTCTTATTCTTTGTATAAGGTGTTGCAGGAGCAGATGCACCCCAAATTGATGAACAGCCTGTTGCGTTAGCGATAAACATTCTGTCACCGAAAAGCTGTGTAACAAGCTTTGCATACGGTGTTTCACCGCAGCCTGCGCAAGCGCCTGAGAATTCAAGCAACGGCTGTTTGAACTGACTGCCCTTAACTGTAGTGAACTTGAACTTCTCGTGAACTTCAGGCTTATCTTCAAGTGTGAGAGCGTAGTCAAATACTGCCTGCTTAGGACGCTGTGAGTCGATTGACTGCATTGTGAGAGCCTTAGCGCCCTTCTTACCCGGACAAACCTGAGCACAAGCGCCGCAACCTGTACAGTCAAGTGTTGAAACTGTCATTACAAAGTTGAGGTCCTTAAGTCCCATCATCGGGAGGCTCTTTGTACCCTCGGGAGCTTTTGCAAGCTCATCGGCTGTCATGGCAACAGGACGGATTACAGCGTGAGGACATACTATTGCACATCTGTTACACTGAATACAGTTTTCAGGATTCCATTCGGGAACATCAACTGCGATACCTCTCTTTTCATAAGCGGCAGAACCGTTAGGAGCAGTACCGTCAACATGATCCATAAATGTTGAAACAGGGAGCTTGTTACCCTTATACGCATTTACAGGCTTGAGGATTTCGTTTACATACTCAACGAGAGCGCCGTTACCCTCTGCCTTGTCGGCAACTGAGTTATCAACAGCGTTAGCCCAATCAGCAGGAATTTCAACCTTTTTGAGGTCTTCCATACCACGGTCAATAGCGGCGTAGTTCATATCTACGATAGCCTGACCTTTCTTCATGTATGACTTCTTAGCGGCAGCCTTCATAAGCTCCTTAGCCTTGTCGGCAGGAATGATATCTGCAATCTTGAAGAATGCTGACTGAAGAACTGTGTTGATACGACCGCCGAGACCGATTTCCTTACCGATCTTGATACCGTCAATTGTGTAGAAGTTGATGTGTCTTTCAGCGAGAATCTTCTTCATCTTACCCGGGAGACGCTCGGAAAGCTCTTCTGTATCCCATGGGCAGTTAAGAAGGAATGAACCGCCTTCTTTAAGGTCATCAACAATATCGTACTTGTCAACATAAGACGGATTGTGACAGGCAACAAAGTCTGCCTTTGAAATGTAGTATGTTGACTTAATGGGAGTTTTACCGAAACGAAGGTGAGAAACTGTAAGACCGCCCGACTTCTTTGAGTCATATGCAAAGTAGCCCTGAGCGTACATATCGGTGTTATCGCCGATAATCTTGATTGAGTTCTTGTTAGCACCGACAGTACCGTCAGCACCAAGACCCCAGAACTTACAGCTGTGTGTACCCTTCGGAGTTGTATCGGGATTTTCAACAATCGGAAGTGAGAGGTTTGTAACATCATCAACAATGCCGATTGTAAATCTTCTCTTAGGTGTTTCGCTTTCAGCGTTTCTGTAAACAGCGATGATGTCGCCGGGTGTTGTATCCTTTGAACCAAGACCGTATCTGCCTGTGTAAACCTTTACACCTGCAAAGTCCGAACCGTTGATAGCAGCGAGAACATCAAGATAAAGAGGTTCGCCGATTGAACCGGGTTCCTTTGTTCTGTCAAGAACAGAGATTGTCTTAACAGTCTTAGGAAGCTCTCTGAGCATATAGTCGGCAACGAAAGGTCTGTAAAGGTGAACTTTAAGAAGACCGACCTTTTCGCCTGCGGCATTGAGGTAATCAACAACTTCTTCCGTACAGTCACAAACAGAACCCATAGCAACGATAACATGCTCTGCATCCTCTGCACCGTAGTAGTTGAACGGCTTGTAGTCAGTGCCGATTTTAGCATTAACCTTGTCCATGTACTTAACAACAACTTCGGGAACTGCGTCATAATACTTGTTACAAGCTTCTCTTGCCTGGAAGAAGATATCGTCGTTCTGAGCAGTACCTCTTGTTACAGGATGCTCAGGGTTAAGAGCACGACGACGGAAAGCCTCAACTGCATCCCAGTTAAGCATATCGGCGAGGTCTGCGTAATCCCACTCCTCAATCTTCTGAATTTCGTGAGAAGTTCTGAAACCGTCAAAGAAATGAAGGAAAGGAACTCTGCCTTCAATAGCTGCAAGGTGAGCAACAGCGGCAAGGTCCATACATTCCTGAGGATTGTTTGAACAAAGCATTGCATAACCTGTCTGACGGCAAGCGTAGATATCTGAGTGGTCACCAAAAATAGAAAGTGCGTGGCTTGTGAGCGCACGGGCTGATACATGAATAACGCCCGGAAGGAGCTCGCCTGCCATCTTGTACATATTCGGAATCATAAGGAGCAGGCCCTGTGATGCTGTGTAAGTTGTGGTCAAAGCACCTGCTGCGAGTGAGCCGTGAACAGCACCTGATGCGCCGCCCTCCGACTGCATTTCCGTTACCTGAACCTGTCTGCCGAAAAGGTTCTTGGCACCCTGTGCCGAGAACTTGTCGGTAAGGTCAGCCATTACGGAAGAAGGTGTGATAGGATAGATAGCCGCAACATCGGTAAACGCATAAGAAACATGAGCTACTGCGCTGTTACCATCCATAGTTTTCATTTTTCTTGCCAATGGAATCGTCCTCCTTTTTAATCAAAGCGGCAAAGGAAATGATGCCGCATAAATTTTCGATACCCGTTAATTACGCACCGTAAATCAACAAGCGGTACGGATACTTTGTATCATCTCAAATTTTATCACTTAAACACCGATTTGTAAAGTGTTTTACACAAGAAATTCAAAGCAGAATACATATTTTTGTTTCGTTTTTTACAAAAAGTTTTTTATATTTACTTGTTCCTGTCAAAATACTTTGTTGTTGATTTTTTAAAAATCAATAACAAAGGTTTTGGTTATTTGTACAAACGGTTGCAATACTACGCTCGGGCATAATTTGTTTTTTGACATTCACAAACTGTCTTCACGAATTGGGTACGGCGGCTCGCCGTAATTTTCAATTTAATAAATGCTTTATCGCTTCGTTTAAATCCGTACACAAAAAATCTATCATATGACGAGCCGACTGCCGCAAGGGCATTGTCGCCCACATATTTTCCGACTATCCATGTATCGGCAAGGTTGTAAAACTGCTGAAACACATTGCCGAGCATAAGCGGTACTGCAAAAGACCACAGGCCGCCTGTTATACTGCCTGTGGTCAAATCTCTGTTTTTATTTAGTTTTATCACAAAATCATTTCGTTGCAACCGCAGATTCTACAGTCATATTTTTTTGTTAAATTCACTTCCGCATTTCGGACAGCGAACAGTATGATTGCCTTTTTTGTTGCGAACACGAAGCTGCGCCTTGCACACGGGACACTTGATATAACGGTAGTCCTTGCGGTCACGAATTTTCTTGAAGGTCAGCCTGAACCAACCTGTTACCGCATTGTAAATCGGAAGAAATTTTCTGTTTTCGGCACTTCTTGCAACAATGTTGCGTGAGAACATACGAAAACAGATAAGCACGATAATCAAGAGCATTATTCCGTCAATGATGTATCTTGCAACACGGTTCCACACAAAAATATTCACGAACCACAGTATAAGCAACAGCACCCAGAGTGCATTGTTGAGCTTATCCGTGCCGTATCTGCCCTGCATAAAATTGGCGAATCTGTTAAATAATCCTCGCATAAAGTTCATCCTTTCCGCAAAAAGCGGTAATTACAAAAATCATCCTTCCACCATTTTATCACAGGCAGGGCGTACATTCAATAAACATTTGACGATATATGTCACTAAATCAGCCGAGAACGAGCTTTGCCGTGTCAACGCTTTCTTTTGCGTCACGGCAGTAGTAGTCAGCGCCGATTTTCATAGCGTAGTCCTTTGTAAGAACCGCACCGCCGACAAATATTGTACATTTGCTTGAGCCGTCGGGATTCTGAAGTTCCTTACATTCTCTTACAAGCCTTATCGTGTCTTCCATACTCTTGAGGGTTGTTGTCATAAGAGCCGAAAGTCCTATCATTGTAATATTCTGTTCAACGGCAGTATCAACAATAAGCTGAGGATCAACATCACGACCGAGGTCAACAACTGTGTAGCCGTAGTTATCGAGAAGAACCTTTACAATGTTCTTGCCGATATCGTGAATGTCGCCCTTTACGGTTGCCACAATAATTTTTCCCTTGCTTACGGGAGTTCCGCTTGTCTTTGTAAGGTGCTTTTTAATTACATCAAAGCACTCCTGAGCTGTGTTTGCGCTTTGGATAAGCTGTGGGAGGAAGATTTTATTCTTTTCAAAATCTTCACCCACTCTGTCAAGTGCAGGAATAAGCATTTCGTTTACAACCTGCATTGCATCGGTTGTTTCAAGAAGCTTTGCGGTTGCGGCTGCACCTTCGTTTTTAAGTCCGTTATAAACAGCCGCAAAAATATCAACATTGCTGTCTGCCTTTTTAACGGGGGCGGCAGGAACAGCATCGTTATATGCGTTGATAAATTCAAGCGAGTTCTTGTCAATGCCGTTAAGCACACGGAATGCTCTTACAGCACCTGTCATCGACTCAACATTTGGGTTGATAATCGGCAAATCAAGTCCCTGTTCCATAGCCATTGTAAGGAAAGTTCTGTTGACAAGCTCACGGTTCGGAAGTCCGAACGAAATATTTGAAACACCGAGACAGGTTTTACAGCCAAGTTCCGTTTTTACTCTGTGCAAGGCCTCAAGAGTCTGACGGCAAGCCGCCTGTTCTGCGGAAACCGTAAGAGTAAGACAATCGATATATACATCTTTTCTGTCAATGCCGACAGCCTCAGCTCTTTCAACAATTCGTTTTGCAATCTCAAATCTGCCATCGGCGGTTTTCGGGATACCGTTTTCGTCAAGTGCAAGTCCGACAACAGACGCACCGTACTTTTTGACAAGAGGAAGAACCGTTGCAAGGCTCTGTTCCTCACCGTTTACGGAGTTCAGAATCGGTTTGCCGTTGTAGTAGCGGAGTCCGGCCTCAATAACCTCGGGCTTTGTGGAGTCAATCTGGAGCGGAACATCACACACACTCTGAATAGCCTTGAGAACACGCACCATCATCTTTTTTTCGTCAATTTCGGGATGACCTACATTGACATCAAGAATTTCCGCACCGCCCTGAACCTGACTGAGAGCCTGAGTGAGGATATAGTCAATATTATTTTCAACAAGCGCCTGCTTGAACAGCTTTTTGCCTGTGGGGTTAATTCTTTCGCCGATAATTCTCGGACCGTTGATTTCGACAACCGTCGTTGAACTGCAAACGGTTGTGTCAACGCTCTTTGTCTGAGGCTGATATTCTCTGTCGGCAACCTCCGACTTAATTTTTGCAATATAATCGGGATTCGTTCCGCAGCATCCGCCGATAACCTTAACACCGTATTTGAGGAGTGAACAAACGCACTCGGCAAATTTATCGGGCATAATGTTGTACTCGTTGCTGTTAGGATCGGGCAAACCTGCGTTAGCCTTGATTACAAGGGGAAGATTTGTGTATTTCGACATCTCGGAAACAACGGGTTCAAGCTCATCCGGACCGAGTGAACAGTTTACACCGAGAGCGTCAACACCGAGTCCCGTAAGAGTGACAGCCGCACAGGCAGGGGATACACCCGTAAATGTTCGTCCGTTTCTCTCAAAGGTCATTGTTGTGAGGATAGGCTTATCGCAGTTTTCTTTTGCGGCAAGGACTGCGGCTTTAAGTTCATAAAGGTCGGTCATTGTTTCAAAAACTATGACATCGGCATCTTTACCGGCAAGAATCTGCTGTTTGTAATACTCATAAGCCTCGTCAAATTTCATTGAACCGGCAGGTTCAAGCAACTGACCTATCGGACCGATATCAAGGGCAACGAGAGCGTCTGTACCCTCAACGGCTTTTCTTGCAATCTTAACACCGGCACCGATGATTTCTTCAACGCTGTAGCCGCTGTCCTGAAGCTTGTAGGCATTTGCACCGAAGGTGTTTGCGTACACAATGTCAGATCCGGCATCAATATACCTCCTGTGAAAGCTCTCGATAAGCTCGGGGTGAGTAATGTTCAACACCTCAGGCACATGGTCGTACTTTACACCGCTTTTCTGAATGAGAGTTCCTGTTGCACCGTCAAGCAGAATAAAATTCTTTTGGTTGAGATATTCACTAAAGTTTGAAAAATTCTTAAACACCACAATGTTCCCCATTTCTTCTGAAGCGACATTTGCCTTTCATACTGCAAATTGCACACCCTCTTTTTCTTCGTTCAATCGGATTGTCTGAAATTCCGAGAACCGCCGTAACCGACTTTGACGGCACAAGCAGACAGCTGTCGCCTGTTGTAAGACCTATTTTTCTCGGAGCGTCAAGTATTCTCAGATACTCCTTCTGCATCTCAATAGGATAGTCCCCATAGCCGGGGCTGAAACGGAAGGTCATATACTTTCCGCTGTATTTTTCGGCAAGGATTTCGTCAACCTTTTGACACACCTGTTCAACGGCAACGCTTGCAAAGCTGTCAAGCACAACCGCCCTTGCCATATCGGAAATCTGACTTATACGGATAAGCTTGTCAATTTCCGAACCGATTGTCGCACACATCATAACGGCTGTGTGGCAGCCCTCAAGGTGCTTTTTTATATCATTGCCGAGTAAAATATCGTCAAACGGAGCTTTGCGTTCAACATACAGAAATCTCGGCTCTGCTGTTTTCAGTATTTCTTTTTCGCATTCATCCATCAGCACATCCATGCGGTAATTAAGGCTGATTCCTGCACCGCCGAGGTAGCGTATAGCCTCTTTGCGGTTTAATCTGTCAAGCGTTATCATAAAAGACTTGACACCGCCTCCGTAATTTTTCTTGCAACATACGGGTTGTTCATTGTGTAGAGGTGGATGCCGTCAACACCGTGTGCGATAAGGTCAACAATCTGGTCAACCGCATATGCAATGCCTGCGTCACGCAAAGCCTCGGGCCTTGTATCATACTTCTGCATAATCTTTGCAAATTTTGCAGGAAGGCTTGCACCGCACATTGAAACCATTCTTTCAATTTGACTTTTGCTTGTTACAGGCATAATACCTGCTTCAATCGGAACATTCACGCCTGCAATCTTCGCTCTTTCAAGAAAGCGATAGTAAACGGAGTTGTCAAAGAAAAGCTGTGAAATAAGATGGCTTGCACCCGACTCAACCTTTTTGCGAAGGTTGTGAATGTCCTCAACCTCATCGGTTGCCTCGCTGTGAACCTCGGGATAACAAGCGCCGGCAATGTCAAAATCGCCCTGTGACGCAATGTATCTGCACAAATCGCTTGCATAAGTGAAATCCTTCTGTGGTTCAACACCTTCAACCCTGTCACCACGGAGTGCAAGAATATTCTCAATGCCGTTCTCTTTAAAAAGCGCAAGGTTGCGGTCAATATCAGCCTTTGTGCTGTTAATGCAGGTGAGGTGTGCCACGGATTCAACTCCAAAATCTCTCTTGATTTTTGTTGCGATTTCGCAGGTACGGCTCTTTGAACCGCTGCCGCCTGCGCTGTATGTTACGCTGATGAAGTCAGGCTTTAAAGCCGAAATTTCTTCAAGCTTGCCGTAAACCGATTCAATCGGAGAGGTCTTTTTAGGCGGAAATACTTCAAAAGAAAAAACTGTTTTTCCGCTGTTAAATAAATTGCTTATTTTCATATATAAACACCTCGGTAATGGTTTTGTTAAACTTGATTAATTATAGCATAAATAATTTTTGCATACAATACTGTTTTGGTGGGTTTTGTCGTTTAAGGCTATCATTTTTTGGGAGATTTGGATATAAATGAAAGTTATGACAAGGAGTTTTGTTATATGTAGCACGGTGTAGGGGCGTTCATTGGACGCCCGCAAGTAACGACACAATTTTTTTGATAAAAATAAACCATATAAATGAGATACAATTACCTAAATGATGTAGGGGAGAACCGTGTTCTCCCGTTAGCAATGGTACAAATTTGATGTCAAATCACATTATATAAAAATCACAAAGTTACTGATATTTTGTAGCGGCGAACCTCGTTCGCCAATCGTTTTGGTTATACAACCAAAACGAACACACAATTTTTGTAGTATGAAATGATATGGTAGCTGACAATAGTCTGCATTAAGTCGAACCGATTTTACAATCGTTTCGATTGGCGAACACGGTTCGCCGCTACAGACTATACACCGTTTTCATCAAATCAAAAATTTATGTTCTTACAAATTATTTCATCAAGACGGGCGTCCAATGAACGCCCCTACTGATTAAACAAAAACGGTCGGGAAACAATGATTTGCATTTTGCAAACTGTCTTCCCGACCTCAATTTTCAATTTTCCATTTTCAACTTTCAATTTTAAAAAAATCACAGATGCAAAATCAACTTTGCAACGCCGAAATAGATAAGCAATGAAAGCGAGTCACAGACTGTTGAAATGAGCGGATTCGCCATAACGGCAGGGTCAAAGCCGACCTTGCTTGCCAAAAGAGGCAAACTGCTGCCGACAAGCTTTGCCATAATAATTGTGCCGACAAGCGTAAGCGAAATTACAAGGGCAATCATAAATGCGTTTTCCTGACCGTTGAGATCAAACAAAAGCAGTTTTACAAAGTTTGCCGCCGCAAGGGTAATACCGCAAAGAATTGACACCCTGAATTCTTTCCACAGCACAAGGAAAATGCTCCTGAAATGAATTTCACCGAGCGACAACGCACGGATTACGGAAACCGACGCCTGAGAACCTGCGTTACCGCCCGAACCCGTAATCATCGGGATAAACGATGAGAGAATCAAAACATTTGCAAGCACAGCCTCAAATGATGAGATAATCGCACTTGTAAAGGTTGCCGAAAGCATGAGTATAAGCAGCCACGGCGCTCTCTTTTTGTACAGACCGAAAACGCTTGTTTTCATATACGGTTTGTCAGACGGCAATACGGCTGCCATCTTTTCGATATCCTCGGTAGCCTCTTCCTGAATAACATCAATAGCGTCGTCAATTGTTACGATACCGACAAGTCGGTTTTCGTTATCAACAACAGGAAGAGCAAGGAAGTTATAGTTTGAGAACATCTGGGCAACCTGCTCCTGATCGGCAAGAGTAGTTACCGAGATAACATTTTCCTCCATAATCGACTTTACAAGCTCGTCATCTTCGGCAAGCAAAAGGTCTTTTACGGTGGTAATACCGATAAGCTTGTTGTTGGCATCGGTTACATAGCAGGTGTAGATTGTTTCCTTGTCAACACCTGTTCTTCTGATTCTTTTAATAGCCATTTCAGCCGTCATATCGGGACGAAGCACAATAAACTCGGTTGTCATAATCGAGCCTGCGCTGTCCTCGGGATATTTCAAAAGCTCGTTAATCTGCTTTCTCATATCCTTGTCGGCCTGTCTTAAAATACGCTTTACAACATTGGCAGGCATTTCCTCAATAAGGTCAACGGCGTCATCGACAAATAACTCATCGACAACCTCTTTCAGTTCGCTGTCGCTGAAGCCGTGGATAAGGAATTCCTGAGTTTCGTCATCCATTTCGACAAAGGTTTCCGCCGCAAGCTCCTTTGGCAGAATACGAAACAGAATCGGCATTTTTTCATCCTGTAGATTTTCAAAAACCGCCGCAATGTCAAACGGTTTCATCGTAATCAAAATGTCACGCAAAGTGCTGAACTTTTTGTCATCAAGCAACACTTTGATAGTTTCGGTAAGGGTTACGTTAACCTGTTCCATCATCTTTTCCTCCTTTTTAATTCAATTGGAAGTAAAGACGGTGTCACCCTGAGTATTAAATTAAATCAATTCAAATTAAAATAAAAATACAAAGCAAAATCAATAAAACAAAATGAACGCACAAGCGCACATTCTGTTGCAACTTCGCCCGGGTACAGCGCCTTTATTACCGTCTGCGTCCATTAAGTTTTCACCTCATTCGCATTTAAATTCGGGCAAAAGCCCGTACGTATTTATTTTATTCTTTTTTATGTCCGATGTCAACGGATTTATCCGCTAAAAATCCACTTTGCAAACATTTTACGTTATCCTCTGTAACAGCTTGGTAACTTGGTATAATATTTCTTGCTTTTTGAAGTGTATCAATGTATAATGGATATGCATGATTTAAAATAAAATTTCAAAGATTGGAGATTAACCGTTATGACAGATATGGTTAAAAAATATGTTCCCTATGCGGTAATAATTTTGCTTGTTTATATGCTGTTGCCGCTTGTGTTTATTCCGGGCGCAATGCAGAAGTTTTCACCCGTTGCATATGACTTTGTGTTCCCGATTACAGCAATCGGCTGTTCGGCACACTACTGCTCAAAACACGGACTTGACTTTCTCTTTGCACTCATTGCGCCGATTATTTATCTTCCGAGTATGCTCATCTACAACGGCGGATTTTCTTCAAGCACACTTTCAACAAACCTTATTCTCCTCGTAGTTTATCTTGTTGCCGGAATTTTCGGACTTTTCCTCGGCGACCTTGCTTTCGGTGACAAGCGCCGTCAGAAAGAAAAGGCAGAACAGGAAGAAGCAGAGGAAATGCTCCTTGAGGCAAAGCGCCGTGAAAAGGAAGAGCTTGAGAACATGACTTCATCAAGCAAAAAGTCCGAAAGAAAAGCACCTTACAGACAGGAACGCAAGCCTGCACGCAAACCGTCACCTGCACCGCAGAAAGCCGAAACAGCAGATGACGACGATTTTGATTATGACAAGTACCTTTCCGGTATTGACAGAAAGCAAGATCCGAACGAAAGCGAAATTGACGATATCTTAAACGAATTTAGACACTAACGGCGAGCCGCCGTTCCCAGTTCGTGCAGATAGTATTTATAAGGGCGAAAATAAAATACCCTAGCAGAACTCTATAACTAAAAATGTAAAATTAAAGTCGGGAAGACAATTTGCGAAATGCAAAGCATTGTCTTCCCGACTGTTTTTGTTTAATCAGCAGGGGTGTTCATCGGACGCCCGATTTGATTGAATTTTATGTTTTCGCAAAATCAGTCGATGTTATGGAAGTTGTGTGTAATTTGCGACACATATATAATCTGTCTTAACAAAAAGATTGTACCATTACTTCGTCAATTTGCTTTTATATGTAATTTTTATTTAACTCAACCCAACGATATACTTCTGAATCAAGGTTGCGTCAACAACACTGATTTCGCCGTCATGGTTTACATCGCTGTTAAAAAGCTGAGTCTTGCCGAATTTTACAATACCTACAACATATTTCTGAACAGATGTTGCATCTCCAACCGTAATGTTTCCGTCTGGATATGCATCACCGCAAGTCAGGCAGTTCAATTTGCCACCAATCGTTGTTTTACACTCTGCGCCGTTTTTAAGTCTGCAATATTTATAAGCTATAAGGCCCGTATCCTCGCCAAGCTGTCTTGAAATATAAAACTCCGCATAGCCGTTCTTATCGGGGACAAAAGATGTTACCGCACCTCCGCTGACAAAATATGCGCCCGAGGTTGCATAGCAAGGTTTGCCGCTGCTGTCTGTACCGAAATCCTCATATGTAAAGTCAAAATTCTTGTATGTGCCATCGCTGAGTTTTCCGGTCATTGTGCCATCATCATTAAAGCCATCAGGAAAATAGTCGGAGAGTTTAATCCTTATCTTAACATATTCTCCGCCTGTTGAATCATAATTGAATTTCATACCCGTATTACCAAAATAACGATTATCCGCTGTTATCATATGGCGAGTAAATTCCTGATTTTTCGGGAGATTTACAAACTTCGGTGCATCAATACAGTCCTTAAACATCACGCTGTACTTTTGATAATCCGTTGATATGAACATTGCCCCGAAATTCTTTGCCGTATTTTCGGTATATCCCGTTGTTGTAACAAAAAGCTGATTGTTTGAGATTTTCTGCGTTGTACCTGTAACTTCATAGTCCTTGCGATCTTCATACTCGCTTACCGCACCTGTCATAAGAACCGAACCGACGGTAAGCACACCGCACATTGCGATTGCAGTTATTTTTTTAATTATATTTTTCATTGTTTACACCTATTTATGTTGTTTAGCTATCCAAACCTACAATATACTTCTGAATCAAGGTTGCGTCAACTACACTGATTTCACCGTCATCGTTTACATCGCTGTTAAAAAGCTGAAGCTTGTCAAAGTCCTCAATACCTGCAACATATTTTTGAACAAGAGTTGCATCAGTAACAGAAATGTATCCGTTTAAATCCGTATCACCGCAAGTTAAACCGACCAGAGTATCTCCGATTATTCCGTAATCGCAATGAGCTCCGTCTTTAAGTCTGCAATAGCGGTATGACATTACTTTTGTATCTACACCAAGCTGTCTTGAAACATATATTTCAGCATAGCCGTCCTTATCGGGAGCAAAGGATGTTACCGCACCTCCGCTTGTCGCATATGCGCCGGATTCCGCATAGCAATTAACACCAATGCTGTCAGTTCCGAAATCCTCGTATGTAAAATCAAAATCCTTGTAAGAACCGTCGCTAAGCTCAGAAGTCATTGTTCCGTTTTCATTGAACAGACGGGAAAAATCGGAAAGCTTGATTTTCACCTTGACATATTCACCGCCTGTTTTGTCAAACTGATAGAATGTCTGAACATTACCGAAATAACCGTGCCCCTGCGTCATCATATATTTTACAAATTTTTCGCCCTTTGGAAGATTTACAAATTTCGGTGCATTGATACAATCCTTAAACCATATATCGTAATCCTTTTCTTCGGTCGTTTGGAACTTTGCACCGAAATTTTTATCGGTATTTTCAGTGTATCCCGTTGTTGACACAAAAAGCTGATTGTTTGAGATTTTCTGCGTTGTACCTGTAACTTCAAAGTCCTTGTGATTTCCATCCTCGCTTACCGCACCTGTCATAAGAACCGAACCAACGGTAAGCACACCGCACATTGCGATTGCAGTTATTTTTTTAATTATATTTTTCATTGTTTATCCTCCGTTTTTATTGTTTATCTGTCCGAACCGACAACATATTTCTGCAAAACAGTTGCATCTTCACCGCTTGTATTATTGAACTCATATTTGTAACGCTTGCTTGCGGATGAAGCAAGCAAATCTATAACAGTCCAATGATAATACTTTTGATTTTTTGGAAGATTCAACTTCATATTATACCTCTCAATTGTTAATACTTGTCTAAGTTTATCAATCTATTTTTCTTATGTCAATAATTATAAAATAAATTTGGCATTTACGGCAATATATGCGTATTTTTCCCGATATTAATTATTACAAAATGACAGACAAAATACTCGGTCATTTCTGTTTTAAACAATTAGTCTTTAAACAAAAAACAGACTGCACCGTGATGCAGTCTGCTGTAAATTATGACGCACGCTCACATATTACATAGTAACGGTCAAAACCGCCGTTGCCGTCACTTATGCAGGTAAACATCGTGAGCAAATCTCTGTCCTTCTGCAAATAGCAGTCGCCTGATTCGTTCGGCTTATTGACTTTGGTTTCAACGACCTTGTAATTGAGTGTATCCCAATAATTTGTGATTGAAACCCTGTCACCGATTTTGAGGTTGCGGAGGTTGTCAAAGAATATTCGACCGATGTATCCCGTGTGACCTGCAAGGACTGCGTTTGTATTCTTACCGCCGATCGGCAATGAGGTTGCACTCATATGTGCCGCACCGTAGCTCATATTTGAGCTGTTCGCACCGAGGTAAATCGGCAGACGCATATTTATTGTTTCGGCGGTAACATAACCGTAAATACCGTCGGTTATGCCGTAATCTTCAAGATTGACAGCAGCCTGTGAATAGGTATCGTTGCGGAGCATTTCATACTGGTTTGTTTCAAGTTTTTTGTTGTAGGCAACGCTGTCATTGAAAAGTCTGTCGAGGTCAGCCTTGAAAACAACGGGCTGTTTGGAAGTACGCTTGCCTTCCCTGTCAATTTTGTAACCATCTTCGTCAACCTTGCCGTCCTTGACCGCCTGTTCAAAAGAGCCGTCCTCAGCTTCTTCAACACGGGTATCAAAGCCGTCAGCCTCACCGTTTGAAATCTGTGTTCCGATAAAATTTGATATAGGGGGGAATGCGACAAGACCTATTCCGACAACGAGCATTGCTATTGCCACACCCGTAAGTATTTTTTTAATCATCGGAATCACCGCCCGAATCATTCTGATTTTCGTCAGCCGAGTCATCTCTCAGCCGTTTTGCACCGTTTGACTTCTTCTTTTTACGCTTGAGCAGAAATACAACCACAAACACAACAAGAGCAACAAAGCCGACAATTATGCCGATTGCGACTGCATAAGGGATTTTGTAACCGAGAAAGAATATGTAACCGTTGTCAAATTTTGCAAGCGACTCGCCCGTTTCAATATACTTTGTATCGTCATAATCGACACGCTTGCCACGCACGAGAAGTCTGTGAGTATTAACGCCGTATGGGGTACAGGTGAGGAGCGTTACAAGGTCTTCGCCGTCAACAATCCGCAAGGAATTGATTTCCGAGGGAAGAACAACTTCGATTTGATCAACCTCATATTTCAGCGTTCTGTCGAGAATATGAACATAAAATTCATCGCCTACTTTCATATCAGTGAGATAATCAAAGAAAGTTTCTCCCGGAAAACCCGAATGGGCAGAAATTACGGAATGTGTGCTTGCACCGCCGACAGGCAGGGAAGTGTTTTGAAGATGCCCTGCACCTTTAGAAAGAATCTCTTCGCTTGTGCCATGATAAATCGGCAGATAAACATTGATTTTCGGCACATCAATATAGCCGATAAGACCGTTATCATCAATATTGAGAGTTTTCTCATAATTTGCACCGATTTTCTGAAAAGCCTTTTCGTCGAACGGGTCGGTAATTATCATATTATTTGAAAGGCTGTTATTGTACTTTGTCGCCTCTTCAAACATTTTTTGAGTTTTCTCACTCGGCATCTGAGCAACCCTGTCGGTGTACTCCTTAACCCTGCTTCTACTGACATAGTTATTAATTGCGGAACTGACAAGCGGATAGCTCATTATGCCGATTCCTGCAACGAATATTAAAACTATTAGTAAAATTGACAGCTTTCGTTTCATAAAATTTTCCTTTTCTGCGTGTTTTTGTTCCGTTGTTATTATACTACATTTTGCCGTGCAGGGCAATACACGGCGAGCCGCCGTATGGACAGATATTATCCGCATATACGGCTCTTGTGTAAATAGAATGGGGATGCGTTGCCGCATCCCCTGAAAATTACATATATTACAGATTTTAAGATAAAAGATATTCAATCAATTATTTAGCTGCTTTCTTTCTCTTAAGAACAAAGAGGAGAACGCCTGCGCAAGCGATAAGTGCTGCACCGCCAACATAGAACATCATTGTACCCATACCACCTGTTGAAGGAACTGTTACAGGATAATCAGGAACTTCTACCTGATTTACTTCGCTTGAATTACCGTCAACTGAAACTGTAATAACACCTGTTATGCTAATAACAACTGTGTACTCAGAAGAGTTAAGGTTGTATCCTGATGGTGCTTTTGTCTCCTGAACTGTGTATGTACCTGCAGCAAGCTTTTCAAATGTAACTTTACCTTTGCTACCTTCTTCTACGCTTGTTACTTTAGTAGCAACCTCTGTACCATCTGCTTTCTTGAGTACGAATGTTGCATTGCCAAGACCCGTCTTGTCAGTTGTTGTGCCATCATACTTGAATACAGGAAGGTCGAATGTGTAAACATATACTGTATCATCGCCCGGCTTTGAAGTCTGACCGTATGTGTTTGTGTATGTAAGGCTGTCGCTGTTGCTGTTGTCTGTTGCAGTGTTGCCTGAAACAGCTGTGTCCTTAAGAACTGCTGTAAGTGTTACAGTAACATCTGAACTTGCATAGAAGTCGTTTGTGCCTTCCTTAGCAGCTTTAAGATAAGACTCTGAAAGAGAAATCTGAATATCTGACAGATTTGTTTTATCTACAGTATAATCTGTACCTTCTTGAAGCTTAGTGCTGCCAACCATAACTTCTGTTACAGCTGGATCTCTAAAACTATCTGAAAGGTTATCGTGGATTGTGTATTCAGTAAGCGGAACTTCCTTAGAACCTGTAACTGAAGCTGTGAGCTTAAATGTTACGGTGTCGCCTGCAGAAGCAGTTGTGTGCGTAGCATCGATGTCGCCACCAACGATTTCCTTAGAAACTGTAACTTCACCTGTGTTAATCTTGAGTTCGATTGGAGCTTTTTCTGAACCCTGAGTTTTCTTTGTGCCCTCAGGAAGAGCAAAGAGAGCGCCGCCCTTTTTCTTTACGCTTGTTTCAGCAGGCTGACCTGTTACCTTAACATAGTAAACACCTGCTTCATTTGTACCGAAGTTGTAAACATCTTCGTCAGAAGCAAATGTATGGTTACCCTTGCTGTCTGTATCTGCAAATGTTGCACTTTCACAAGCAGCGAGAAGAGCCACACTGTCATTGCCCGTTGCACTCTTCCAAGTTTTAAGAGCTGTTTCAACATCGACGCCACCCTTAATGTCAGTATATTCGCCTGTTGTTGTGTTGATTGTTGCTACCTTATAAACATTTACTGTAAAGCCGTTTTTGCCCTTAATAAATGCGTTATAAGCATCGTCTGTTGCTGCGCTTGCTGAGAATGGGATCATGAGAGCAATCATCATTACTGCAAGAACAGCTGCAAAGATTTTCTTTGTAGTTTTCATTTTTACTTTCTCCTTTGTGATTGATTTAATATATGTAATTCTATTCTAACCGAATGGTTAAACGGGTTGGGGTGGCTGCATGGCAGACACCGGCTAACAACGGTGTCCGTAGCAGTCAAAGAGGTTTTCTATGAAAGAAACATATGATTAAAAAATCACCTGTTCTAACAAGTTAAATCATATTGGGTTACTTTCTGCGTCCTGCTCTGCGTTTTTTACGAACTTTTCCGTAATAGATTGCGTAACCCGTGAACATTGTCACCGCAAGACCTGCAACCGACAAACCGAGAACAACATAGCCGTTCATACCGTCACCGCTTGCCTGTGGCATTGTGATTGCACCGTCAACATAATTATATGTAACATTGTACTTACCCTCAACAGGAAGTGTGAAGTATGAAAGTGTGTAGTTCGGGGTGTAACCCTCTGACGGTTTGTACTCAAACAGACAGTATGTCTGATATGTTGAAGTACCCTTTAAGTAGTTATCGGAACTGCTGTTCCAAACAACATCTTCGCCTGATTTTGTAAACTCACCGTTACCGTCCTTGAAGATTGTCAGATTGTCAAACACAGCCTGACCGTTGCTGTCTGTCTTTTTAGAAACCATATGAGTTTTCATTGAGGCATCATTAATGATTGTATTGATATCATCTGCAGTAAAGATATCCTTATCAGATACCTTCATCACCGCAAATTCCGTATCACTTACATTACCGCCTGTCTGATTCTTCTTGTTTACTGTTGCGCTTCCGTGTGTGGTTTCATTTGCAAACAGGGCTTCATTTTCTTTAACAGAAGTAGAATCGTTGAAGTAACCTGCAAGCTCAGCATCGGTTTTGCCTTCAATATCTGAGTTCTTAACCTTAATATACTTAGGCGGCGTTACTTCACCGCTTTCAAGCAATTCAATCTCGGCAAGCCAGGTGTTTGTATCCATTTTATAATCGGATGCATTTTCACCCTCGGCAAGAGCCTCGGTAATCTTAAATCTGTAAACACCCGCAGTGACTAATTTGAGGTTTTTGAATTCAACCTTACCGCTTGCGTCAGGTGTTTTCAAATTCGTGGAAATTGTTTTTGCGCTGTTTGTCTTGATAGGTTTGCCGTCGGCATCAGGTTTTGTTGTATCCATTGATTCAAGACCTGTCAATGTATAGACGAACTTGCTGCCGCTGTAAGCCTGACCGTCAAGAGTTTTATTTACCGAAATGGCAATGTTTGTAGGATTAACCTTATTGATAAAGTTAAGCGCATTTTCTGCTTCGGCGAGAGTACCGACAAATGTACCGTTGAAGTCCTGATTGCCTACTTTGTAGGGAACATAACCTATAACATTTTTCTCTGTAATCTTATAGGTTGCACCTACAGGAATATTGAGAAGCTTAATGCTTTCGCCCTTTTTGATTGTGAACGAACCGTCCTTAGATGTGCGGTAAGCTGTGTTTGAATAACCACTTGCATTCTTTTCTTTGAGCTGATACTCAAGAGGATAGGTCTTGTAGTCATAGGTTGAACCGTCGCCGTCAAAGTCGAGAGCAATCGCAAATGTAAACTGCTGATCTGTATCGTAATCGGTTTTACCGTCTTCACCAACAACATCCTTTGAAATTTCAAGAGGTGCTGTCACTATACTGTTGGTATAGTTGAGCTGGAGCTGTGCATAAGCACTGTCATCCTTGTCATCTACAAGCTTGAATTCCGAGTTCGTAGTTAAACCGCTATCGATTGTTGAACCGACTCTGTTGTTAACGAGCTCCCAGTTTGTTGTGTATGTAAGCTTACTGCTCTTTGTTGACTCGTTAACCTTCATATCGTTGCCGGTCTTGAATGAGTTGTCAAAGTCAGCTATATAATTATCTTTAAGTGTGAAACCGCTGTTTGAAAGAGTTTCACTGCTTATGCTTTCGCTTTCGTCTGATTTTGTAAGCTTGTAGCCTTTACCGGAGGTATCGTTGCCGTTCTCTTTGATTGTATAATCAAAAGTTTCATTAGCTTTGAGGTCATCTGAAATTTCAGAAACAACATCGCCTGTATCAAGTGCCTTTGTAACCTTGAGGTCATTGTTGGCAGGTGTCATTGTAAAGTTTACTGAGAAGTTAGACTCAGCCTCACCACGCTCCATATAGAATACTACCATATGGTATGTCTTGTTAGGATCAAGCTTATTACCACCGTTGATTTTCTTTGAAACTTCGCCAAGGTTTGTATGATGTAACACAGCGTCTCCGGTATACGGAGTGCCGTCACCGTTCCACATTTTACCGTAAAGATCTGAAAGCTTAAGGTTTGCTTTAAGCGTGCCGCCGGTACCCATATTCTTCCACTTACAGAAGTTAACTTCTGTATTGCTGCCAAGTAGATCCTTTTTGAATTTGTAAAAACCGTCTGATATTTCATAAGGATCTACATAATATCCATCTGCATTATATACACCAACCTTTGTATCCTGCCAAACATTCAAACAGAAGTTATCATAATCACCTGTCTTAACCCAAAACTCACCACTCGGAACTGTAAGTTTTGTCGACGATGATGAAGGTGAGTAGTCGGCAAATACATCTTTAGCTGTTGCTTGCATTGTACTAAAGTCAATTGAACCTTTTGCCTCTTTATGGTCACCGCCGAGGTCGAGAGCAAGTTCTGCGTTAGCACCTGTTGAATCTTCACCGATATAAACCCAAAGGTCATCGTCACCGCTGAAGTTAAAGGTTGCAGGTTCGTTGTCTGCAAGTAAACCGTCCTTCGGAACTCTGAAGTCTATATCAAGTCTGATACCGAAACCATAGTCAAGGTTATCGTTAGTACCCTTGCCCGTTGATGTATTCTGAGTATTGTTGAATGGGAAAACACCATAACCGTTTTCTGTACCGCCGAATTTTCCCAAATCATCATGTACACCAAATTGTTCGCCCGCACCGTAGTTAATTTTTGTAGGTGTAAGGCCGTCCCATGTGAAGTAGATGTTATCGGTTGCATCTTTTGAAGTGAATTCATAAGTAGTAACACCATCAGGGGCAGTAGTTGTACGGAACGGGAAAGATGACTTATAAACATTGGCAACTCTTTTATCATTATATGTAGCGGTTGAAAGTGCCTCAGCATCAAAGTAAGGAGCCTTGACACCATTTGCAACCTGAAGATTGCCCTTGCTGTCAAGCCTGTTGTACATAAGACCCTGTAAGGACTGGTTATAATTACCGTTGCCCCATGCCATACCGTTGGAGTTGTTTACTGCATAGTAATAGTTATCATTATAATCGTTGATGTTTGTAAGTCCTCCTGCGTGGGTCTTAAATGTTTCGTAGTGTTCTCCACCCCTATACATATTACCGAAGTAGAGAGGATACTTCCAGTCCGACTTACAGTTTGAAGCAATGTTGCTTATGTAGCTGTTGAAGTTATCAAACTGATACCAATAGTCATGCATTTTGTCATTACCCTGACACTGAAGATACCCTTTCTCCTGCTCCATATCCGACCAGTAGTCAAAGTATGTTGCGTCAACGCCTACGATGTCAGGATTATCTGAGAATGAATTTTCAACGACAGCACCATAGTTTACATTGTCTATTTCCGAGAATTTTGTCCAGCCTTCGCCTCTGGCTGTCTTAACATATGTAGCCGTGTTCTTGCTGTAGCCCGAATCATCATATCCCGAACCTGTCGGATATGAAGTTGCGGAAGATGCACCGTTGAGGTTATGTTCGTTCGGATGGAATCTTAAAAGCGCACCCGCCGGAATTTCACCTTTGAACACCACAGAACCGCTTACCTTGGTGTCTATGGTGTCTTTTGTAAGCTCAACTGTTCCTTCATAGGCATCGTTGTAGTCAAAAGTTGCATAAATCTTTGAAAGCGACTTCCAGTCATCGTTTGAAACATAAACTGTTTTATATGTTGCCTTTGACTGTTTGTCGGGAGATTCAACAGAAAGGTATTTACTTTCTTTGAACGAGCCGTCAGTTGTAAGATAAAATTCTGTGTCGCCCGTAGCACCAGAAATGTCGAGGGTCTTGATGAACGGGTTAGTCCACTGACTTTTTGAGGCATCATAAAGAGCATTATCTTTACTGTATGAGTCGTTAATACCGAGGTCGCTTGTTTGTGTTTCGCCCTTGTTGCTGAAGATTACATTTTTATGGGATGACTTAACATCTACATAGTAGTAATCGCTGTCTGAAGATGTCTTAGTCATTGCAGCACCCGGCCACTCTGCGTTGAAGTCAGTATCGTTTACCCAAGAATATGCATAAGCTTCATTATAGGTATTACTGTTATGAAGATAGATACGGCGAAAATCTTTTGCAACAGTCTTATCGGGAAGAGTAAATTTAACCCCGGAAGAAAGCTCAATTCTTGTTGCACCGGATGGTGCAGTGGCTTCAAAAACTCCCGAAGAATTTTTGCTTACAGTATCCGTTTTGAGAACCGTGCCGTCATCCTTAGCAAAACGATATGTAACAGAAGAAAAATCTTCCCATTCCTTATTCTTGTTCAGGTTAATGTAAATCTTCTGATCCAAAGATGTTGCCGCAAACACATTAAGCGACATACCCGACACGGCACATATCGAAAGCATGAGGGTAAGTGCAAGCACAAGAGAAAAGCTTTTCTTTGCGGTTATGCAAAGCTTTTTACCTAATTTCATAATTTTTTCTTCTCCTTCATTGCCGATTACTTTGTTTTGGCAGTCAAAGTACAATTAAACAGAACTGCATAGGACAGTCCAATATATCTGCCAACTAATTATGAAACGCAATTTTTTGAATTTGTTCTTCTTTTTTACTTGTATACAAGTATATAATATTTTATTGCATATTTGTAGAGGCAATATAGCTAAACTTTGGGTAATGTTTTTGGTTATTTTGCATATCTGCAAGCACGATTTAATATTTTTGACCATAATGTGATTTTATTGCTTATTTATCGCCATTTTTTGTGTTTAAGATAAATTATACCCATTGTACAACCTTAACAGGCAGTTAAAAGACAATTTAAACACTAAATTTGTTGATTTTTAATTATTTTTTCAAAAATATCAAAAATTTTTATGCAGGTTTACTCCAAGCTGTGCGTGCGGAAATATGTATTATTTTGCGATTGCTGCTTTTAAAATGCCCTAAAACCAGCATTTTGCAGAATTTTTCAGATATATTTTTATAATCAATATCTATATCTCATCAAATTAATCACCGAATACCTTGAAAATTCGGCACAAATAAAGGGCAGAGTATTGCTCTCTGCCCCTCAAAATGTAATTCACTTAAATCGCAATTATACAAACCGCTTTATGCAAACATATTAAAGATCTCTGCCGCAGCACTTCTTGTACTTTTTACCGCTGCCGCACGGACAGGGATCGTTTCTGCCGATTTTCTTGCCCTTACGGATAGTCTTGTTGACAGAATCCGTACCGTCTGCAGAAGTTTCTGTAGGCTGAGCAACCTGCTCACGGTGAAGCGCCTGCTTTACGGCGTCCGACTGTTCAACAGCTTCTTCATCATCGGATGCAGACTTTGCCGCTGCGGCAGCCCTCTGAGCTGCTCTCTTTGCCGCTGCAATTGCATCCTGTCTTTTCTGAATCTCATAAACACGCTTTGGCATAATGAGCATCATCTTGACAGTATCTTCACGAATGCTTTCAATCATCTCATCAAACATATCGAAGCCTTCAACTCTGTACTCAACAACAGGATCGTGCTGACCGTATGAACGAAGTCTGATACCGCTCTTGAGCTGATCCATATTGTCGATGTGATCCATCCAATGTGTATCAACATTCTTGAGGAGGTAAACACGCTCCATCTCACGGATTGTTTCCTCGGGAAGAAGTTCTTCGTTTTCCTTGTAGATTTCAAGAGCATCATCAACGAGCATCTTCTGAATCTCTTCGGGTTCCATATCTTCAAGATCCTCAAGACTGAAATCGTACTTAGAATCATCTCTGATAAGCCAGCCTGCATAGTAATCCTTAAGGCTCTGGAAGTTCCAATGCTCTGCAGGACCTTCGGGGAGATACTGCTTGATTGAAGTTGCGATTGTATCCTCAACCATTTTGAGGATTGTTTCGTGGAGATCCTCACCATTAAGAACCTGATCACGCTGACCGTAGATGATTTCACGCTGTTTGTTCATAACATCGTCGTACTGGAGGACATCCTTACGAATGCCGAAGTTACGAAGCTCAACCTTTTCCTGTGAGCCTTCGATAATACTTGTGAGCATCTTGTTCTCAATGGGCATATCCTCGGCAACATTCATACGCTCCATCATCATTTTCATTCTGTCGCCGCCGAACAGACGCATAAGGTCATCCTCGGTTGAGAGGAAGAAACGGCTGACACCCGGATCGCCCTGACGGCCTGCACGGCCACGGAGCTGGTTATCAATACGGCGTGACTCGTGTCTTTCCGTACCCATAATGTAAAGACCGCCGGCCTCTCTTACCTTTTCAGCCTCGCCCTTAATTTCTTCCTTATACTTGTCATTCAGTTCTCTGAATGTATTTCTTGCATTGATGATTTCTTCATCATCGGTTTCCGCATAACCTGTAGCTTCTTCAATAAGCTCCTCTGTAAAGCCCTGCTTACGCATTGCGGCTTTTGCCATATACTCTGCGTTACCGCCGAGGATGATATCGGTACCACGACCTGCCATGTTGGTTGCGATTGTTACCGCACCGAGCTTACCTGCCTGAGCAACAATTTCAGCCTCTTTTTCATGCTGTTTTGCATTGAGGACATTGTGCTTGATGCCTCTCTTTTTGAGCATTTTTGAAAGAAGCTCCGACTTCTCAATTGAAATTGTACCGACAAGGACAGGCTGTCCCTTTTCGTGAGCCTCAACAATTGCATCAATAACAGCGTGGAACTTGCCGTTTTCTGTCTTATAAACCGAATCGGGGAGGTCTTTTCTTAAAACAGGCTTGTTTGTAGGAATTTCAACAACATCAAGCTTGTAGATTTCCTGGAATTCTTCCGACTCTGTCTGAGCAGTACCTGTCATACCCGAAAGCTTTTTGTAAAGACGGAAGTAGTTCTGGAATGTGATTGTAGCAAGAGTCTTGCTTTCGCTCTGAACCTTTACGCCCTCTTTAGCCTCAATAGCCTGGTGAAGACCTTCGTTAAAACGACGGCCGTACATAAGACGACCTGTAAATTCGTCAACGATGATAACTTCGCCGTCCTTGACAACATAGTCAACATCAAGCTTCATAACGCCGTTGGCCTTGATAGCCTGATTTACATGGTGCTGAATTGTAAGGTTATCGGGATCGGTAAGGTTTTCAATACCGAAAAATTCTTCGGCTTTCTTAACACCGCTCTGTGTGAGGGTTGCTGTTTTCTGCTTTTCATCAACAACATAATCAATGTCGTTTTCCTTGTAATATTCCTCCATATCCTCTTTTGCGTCAAGTTCTGCAAAACGCTGAACTTTAAGAGTTTTTGCAAAAGCGTCAGCCTTTGCGTAAAGGTCTGTTGACTTGTCACCCTTACCCGAAATAATAAGAGGAGTTCTCGCCTCATCAATGAGGATTGAGTCAACCTCATCGACAATTGCAAATGCGTGCGGGCGCTGAACCTTGTTTTCCTTGTAAACTACCATGTTGTCACGGAGGTAGTCAAAACCGAGTTCGTTGTTTGTTCCGTATGTAATGTCTGCGGCATAAGCCTTTTTTCTGCCGTCATTGTCAAGGTCATGGCAGATAAGACCAACCGAAAGACCGAGGTATCTGTAAAGCTTGCCCATCCACTCTGAGTCACGGCGGGCAAGGTAATCGTTGACTGTTACAATGTGAACACCTTCGCCTGTAAGAGCGTTGAGGTATGCAGGGAGGGTAGCAACCAAGGTTTTACCTTCACCGGTTTTCATCTCGGCGATTCTGCCCTGGTGAAGAACGATACCGCCGATAATCTGAACGGGGAAGTGCTTCATACCAAGCACTCTCCAGCCTGCCTCACGACAGGTTGCAAATGCTTCGGGGAGAATATCGTCTGTTGTTTCGCCGTTGGCAAGTCTTTCTTTAAGAATTGTTGTCTGGTTCTTGAGTTCACTTTCGCTCATAGCCGCATATTTATCTTCGAGTGCAAGCACCTTGTCACAGATTGGTTGCACACGCTTAACTTCACGCTTGCTGTAGTTACCGAACATAGCCTTTAAAAAATTCATCAGGGTTCTTCCTTTCAATGTACCGAAAAAAATCGGTCAAACTGTATTTTCAATAATATAATTTTAATTTACTGCACCGCAGACGCTCCAAGGCTTTTTGCAGCCTGAATCATTGCGGCCTCAACCACGGGACCGGCATATTGGAAACCGAAACCCGAATCCTGTACAACACAGGCAAAGGCGAGAGGGCAGTCCTCATCTTTTGAGTAGCCGACCATCCAGCCGTTAGGGTTCTTATCATCGCCGACTTCACCCGTACCTGTTTTGGCACAGACTGTAAGTCCTCCAAAAAGGTTGTCGCCGTAGTAATCCGAAACGGTGTATCTCATAACATCATCAAGCTTTGTCGCCGTATCGGATGAAAAAAGCTCCTGTCCGCTGCTCTTGTAGTTTATGCCGAGTGCAGAGAGTATGGACTCATCTTTGATAAGGGTAGGGTTTGTAGCCTTACCGCCGTTTGCGATTGCACCGCAGATAATTGCCATCTGCATCGGGTTTACCTTGTCATTATACTGACCTACGCCCGACCAGCCAAGCTGGTTTTCATTGGCATCGCTGACATCATATGAACCTTTTGCGGTTTTAATTCCGTCAACATCAAAGGAGCTGTTAATGCCGATTTTCTCGGCAGTTTTTGTCATTGTGTCACTTCCGAGTTCAACGGCAAGCTTTGCAAAAACAATATTGCAGGAATGTGCCATTGCCTCTTTATATGTCAGCGTTCCGTGAGTTTCCGTACAGGTAACTTCACTTCCGCCTATGTTCTCACTTCCGTTACAAACCCAAGTGCGGTCATAAAGGTCGGGAATATTCTCGATTGCCGCCGCAGATGTAACGATTTTGAAGATTGAACCCGGAGTAAAGGTTGACGAAAGCACATTATCAAGGTAAACGCCCTCGTATTCGCTTTCGTTGTCCTTGGTAATTTCGGGAGGAGCCTGCGGATCGTAAGCCATGGTGCTTATGGAACAGATAACCTCGCCTGTTTTGTAGTTATATATTACACAGGCACCTTTTTTGTTATAAGCTGCAAGAACATCATAAGCCGCCGCACAGGTTGCGGAATCGACTGTCAGCTTTATATCGTGAGAGGCACGCAATGATTCCGGCATATTAAGTCCGAAAACAAGGTTATAGCCTATCAGCTGAGAACGATACATACTTTGAACAGCCGTTGAAATGTTAAGGCTGTCATCACCGACAACATGAAGCAGAGATTTTCTTACGCTCTCGCTTTCGTTATAAACTCTTTTACCGTCAACCGTCTGTGCAAGAGCCGTGCCGTTGCGGTCATAGATCGCTCCTGCCTGTGCAAGGCCGCCATCACCTGCTATATGCGCATTATATGCCTGATCAACCCAATCGTCTGCCCCTGTTACAAGCTCAAAGGCAAGATAGCCGAGTCCGCCGATAAACGCAAGCGCAACTATATATATAAGTGTACTTCTGCGAAGTATTTTTTTCAAACCTTACACCACCCTGTGTATCAAGTGAACAATCGAAAAATTAAAGAAAATGCGGCTTTGCTTGCAAAGCACTATGAATACGGTCGAGGGATAGAGCATTTTATTTTGCTGTTTTTCCTCTCGACAACAATTTTCCATTTTCAATTTTTCATTTTCAATTTACTAAACTTATCTTTTTACCGAATAAGTTCTCTCGTCTGCGGCTTTGATGAATGCAACAAGTCCCCAACAAGACATAATACTTGAACCGCCGGCAGACACAAACGGAAATGTTACGCCTGTGAGCGGAAGGACATCGGTTGCACCGAAAACATTGAGAGAAAGCTGAACGACGAAAAGTCCTGCCGCACAGCACGCTGAAATTGAATAAAAGGTACTTCTGCTTCGGGTTGTAATTGCCCTTGCATAAATAAACATTGCACCTACTGCCACGGCAAGTGTGAACGCAACGATAACTCCCATTTCTTCCGAAACAAGTCCGAAAACAAGGTCACTTTCGGATGCGGCAACCTGCTTTAAAAAACCGTTGCCGATACCTACGCCGAAAAGTCCGCCGCTTGCCATATATGTGAGAACTCTTGCCTGCTGATAACCGAGGTTGTCCTGAGTATGTTCCCACACATGACGCCAGCCCGAAAAACGGTCGGCAACATACGGTTTAAACTTGAGGACAAAGGTTACGCCGAAAATTGCGGCGGCAACAGCAAGAATAATCGTCTTGAAATCGCCCGAGCGCATAAACGCTGTGAGCAAAAATGTTACAAAGAAGATGAGCGCAGTACCGAAGTCACCCATAAGAGCCAAAAGTCCGACGCATACTGCCGAGAAGATAATGTACTCAAGCAGGTTCTTCTTTGTCATCAACACATCAAGCGAACTTGCGCCGATAAAGATGAAAATAATCTTTGCAAGCTCTGACGGCTGAAATGAAAACGAGCCAATATAAATCCAGTTGGCGGCGCCGTTTGTAATCTTACCGAATACAATTGTTACGCCCAAAAGGCCGACCGCACAAATCATTGCCGGAAGTCTGAGTTTATTTACCTTGTCGGGATCTTCAATCAGCTTGATAATTATGCAGAAGAAAATCATACCTATTGCGGCGGCAACAAGCTGAACATAAGCCGAGCGTTCCGACTGTCTGATAAGCATCATTACGCCTATGCCCGTCAAAAACAGGGCAAGCGATTCAAGCTCGAAATTTACTCTGCGGATTACAAAATAGGAGATAAAGAAGAATCCCCATTCAACAGCCGCAAGAGCGCCGAACAGCACGAGCGGAGCCATTGTATTTGTGCCGTCATTCCAGAACATTGCCTGAACGCACATAAAAAAGTGAAAAAATGTAATAAGAAGCATAAGCTTCCACGATTTCATTGCAGGCTTATCGCTGACCTTTGAGAAAAACCAACTCGACTGCAACGGCTGTTGGAACTCCTCGCCTCTTTTTACTATAAGGCTTGTACCGCCTATTGTTATTGTATCGTCAATTAGCACCTTTGCTCTGCCTCTTGTTCTTTTGCCGTTGAGCATTGTGCCGCTCTTTGAGTCGGTATCGCTTACATACCAACCGTCTTTACGGCGAAGGAGTACGCAATGATTTCTTGAAACTGTCGGGTCATCAACGGTTACATCACTGCTTTTACTTCTGCCGATTGAATTTTCCCAGAAAAGCACGGGGAGTATCTCGCCCGTTGCAGGGTTCAAAAGTGAAATCAAAGGAGTTTCGGGACGGCGGCGGCGGCGCATTGCGGCAAAGCACTGGTACACAATTATTATTGCATAAACAGGCATAAGAAAACGCAGTGCAACAACACCCATATCGAAAATTATCGAAAGATCCGGCACTTTTTTCAACTCCTTCACAAATCATCTGTCCTAAAAATAAGCATACTTAAAGTTATACAGTTTAAATAATAATCCAATTTCCTCCAAAAGTCAATAGCCGAGTGCCTCGGCAGTCAATTCGTGAAGATAGTTTGTGCAATAGAAAACTAAAAATGCCAGAGCGTAGCATTGTAATTGTTCATTCAATTTCAATGTAACGGCGAACCGTGTTCGCTCGTCTGAAATAAGGAGCAAAACAAAAAACAATATTACTCAATAAAGTATTTTTATCAAAATTTGCTTAAAATATCGGCAAAGTTTTATTATTTTAATTTTGGATAACACCTTGATTTTTTTAATTTTATAGCATATAATACCTGTGATAGATGTTTGATTACTCATCTTATCGTTGAGTGTTTCGCCACTTGTTTAAAGAGCGAGTGTTTTTATCGTTGAGCGTTTCGCCGCTTGTAAAAGTGCGAGTGTTTTTATCGTTGAGCGTTTCGCCGCTTGTAAAAGTGCGAGTGTAAAAGTAATCAAAAAGCGGGTACTCTTTGCCCGCTTTTATTTTTAATGAGGTAGAATATGAAAATCGCATTTTACAATGTAGACTTGGAATACATTGATTATCTTAAACAATACGAAACTTCAGTCCGTGGATTTACAAGAGTACCTAATGTTAATTATAGAAGCGGTAACAACAAGTTTTTCTATGGGACGGTTCTCAACATTAACAGAATTGACTACTTTGTACCTATATCATCAAAACAACACAATAGACAGGACGATATACAGATCAAACCAAAAAACGATAAATACTGTAATGAGTATGCAACATTAAGATTTGCCTATATGTTACCTATTCCACATAAGTGCATCAATATGTTGAATATCAACGGAATTACCAACAACACACGAAGAGAAAGAATCAGAAAAGAACTTGCTTTTTGTAACAAATATAGAGATAAAATTAAAAAGCAAGCACAAAACACCTACTACCGTATCACAAACAAAGTAAACGATAGACTTGTTCATAACAGCTGTGACTTTAAATTACTTGAACAAGCATACATAGATTTTTGTAATGAACATAATATTCCTATTGACAAAAATAAAGTCAATTAACGCAAAAGGCCTCACGAAATTCGTGAGGTCTTTTATCATGATATATCTATGAGGATTAATGAGGACTTTTCATTTTATCGGCTTTATCACGGCATATATGCGACCATTTGCAGTCGCCGCACACCTGCGAAAGCCTGTCTTTTAAAATTATATTTTCCCTTGCAATTCTCGAAAGCTCTTTCCAATCGGCAGTATCGCCGATTTTCATTCCGAGTAAATCAAGACATCTTTTGTCATAGCATGACGCCTTGCCCGTAACATCGCAGCTGCCGTTGTCACGGTTCGGACACGATGAACAAATTTCGTCACAACCGCCCGTAAGTTTAAGGTTTGCGTTGTTATTTTCAAGAACCGACACTATTTTTGCCATTCCGCAGACAAATTCATCGCTGTAACCCTTGCCTTCAAAAAACTGCACACAAAGGCTGTGGTGCGGTCTGAACTTAAAGCTTAACGATTTTGTCAAGACGATTCACCAAAACTGTTGCAACAACAATCTTTGCAGCATCTGCAAGAAGGAACGGAACAACGCAGGTGAGAAGTGCGGCAGCAAAGTCTGTATGCATCGCAATCATAAACCAGATTGTACCGAAAAGGTAGCATACTGCAAGACCTGCAACCATTGAAACCGCAAGCACCCAAAGCTTTCTGCCGAGAAAATCAGTCATAAGTCCAACGATAAGTGCCGTAAAGAGGAAACCGATGATATAACCGCCTGTCGGACCGCCGAGAACGCCGATTCCGCCTGAGAATCCTGCAAACACGGGAACACCGATTGCACCGAGGAGAACATAAACCGCAACGCTGATGAGTCCTCTTTTCCAACCGAGCATAGCCGCCGCCATAAAGATGCCGAGAGTCTGAAGTGTGAACGGAACTGTCATCGGAATCTGAATCTGTGCGCACACTGTGATGATTGCGACGAACATCGCCATATACACAAGGCTTAATACATTACTTTTTGATTTACTGTTTGTTTTTGCTTCTGTCATAAAATTACCTCTCCTTTGCAAAACCGTTTCTTATGTTTTGCAGATTGTCAACCAAATTATTTTATTGGTTGACAATTATTATAGTACCGATTGCCTCATTTGTCAACCCGATTTATCTTTTAAAGTAACAATTACAATCCGTTTTGATGTAACAATTGACTTTACAACCGTCTTATAATACAACTGAGTTAACCAAACAGAACATAAAAACAGGGACAGCATTTTGCTGTCCCTGAAATTTTTGTAAAGATTAAGTTTGCGTGCTTACAATTAAGCCTTGTTAACCGAACCGAAGAGTTCCATCTTTTCCTTAACAGTAGCCTTGATAGCCTCTGCACCGGGAGCGAGGAGCTTTCTTGGATCGAAGCCCTTGCCTTCGAGATCCTTGCCCTCTTCAATGTACTTTCTTGTAGCTGCTGCAAATGCGAGCTGGCACTCTGTGTTAACATTGATCTTTGAAACGCCGAGTGAGATAGCCTTCTTGATCATGTCGGCAGGGATACCTGTACCGCCGTGGAGAACGAGCGGCATCTCGCCTGTAAGCTGCTGGATAGCGTCAAGAGTTTCAAAGCTGAGACCCTTCCAGTTTGCAGGATACTTACCGTGAATGTTACCGATACCTGCTGCGAGCATTGTTACGCCGAGGTCTGCAACCATTTTGCATTCCTTAGGATCTGCACATTCGCCCATGCCGATTACGCCGTCTTCCTCGCCGCCGATTGCACCAACCTCAGCCTCAAGTGAAAGACCGAGCTTGTTACAAGTTGCAACGAGTTCCTTTGTTTTTTCAATGTTTTCTTCGATCGGATAGTGTGAACCGTCAAACATGATTGAGCTGAAACCGGCTTCGATGCACTTCTTAGCGCCTTCATATGAACCGTGGTCAAGGTGGAGAGCAACAGGAACTGTGATGTTGAGTTCCTCGAGCATACCGTTTACCATACCAACGACTGTTTTGTAGCCGCACATATATTTACCGGCACCCTCAGATACACCGAGGATAACAGGTGAGTTGAGTTCCTGTGCTGTTAAAAGAATTGATTTTGTCCATTCAAGGTTGTTGATGTTGAACTGACCTACTGCATAGTGGCCTGCCTTTGCTTTTGTAAGCATTTCTTTAGCGTTTACTAATGGCATTTTAATCTTCCTTTTTTAAAAAATTTCAGCAGACAAGCGTCCCCACCTGCCGATTTAAGTTTATTATACAATATATTTTTGAAAATATAAAGACCTAAAAAGAAGATTTAGTGAAAATTTTAACAATTAGTCGAAAAATTCTTCATTTTGTCCTGTTTTAGTCAATTATCACTAAACTTTCAAAATAAACTCACACTTCCATAACACAACAAGGTTGATTTTGATTTTGTGAAAAGGTATAATATAAATGTAAATTACAATACTTGATTTTGGTCAAGCGTTGTATGATAATATTTTTTGTAAACTATCCCGTAGGGGTAGTCTTGCGACCGCAAGTAATGACAGATATTTTATTGCAAACAAAGTTTTATAAATATAACAAAACAACCGATATAGTGACTGGCGGATGATATCCGCCCCTACGAAATATTTGTTCATTTCGGCAATTTGCTTGCAAAAAATTTTGTTTCATTACTTAAGGACAAACGCAGCTTGTACCCCACGGTAACAAATAAATGTAGGAGTAACTTTTATGGACAATTTTGACAACAACAATATGGGTGGGTTTGAACCGCAAAAGCCGTTCACCGAAAAGCCTGTACAAAACAATAATATGAACACGGAACAGACAATTCCCGTTTCCGAACCCAAAACACAGGAAGAACAGGCTCAGAATGTTCAGCCGCAGAACGGCAACACACCGTACGGTGATTATATTTTCGGCAACAACAATCAAAACACGGCAAACAATGCAAATCCGACTGAAAATGTTCCGCCGTATCAGCAGAATCAAAATCCGAATCCGAACACTTACGCTCAGCCGTGGCAGTACGGTTACGGTCAGTATCCCTACAGCGGACAGAATCCGCAGTATAACCAGAACAATCAGCAGTACGGACAGTATCAAAACAACACAGGATACAATCAGAATGTACCTCCGTATCAGCAGAATATGTACGGACAGCCTCCCTATGGCAACAACGGTACATACAATCAGCAATACAATCCGCAGATGTTCGCACAGTACCCCCAAAAGAAAACAAAGGGCGGAATAATTGCATTGATTATCGTTCTCTGTTCACTTCTTACAATCGGTTTCATCGGCATGATGGTGTACGGATTTTCGGCTGACATAAAAGAAGATTTGAACAGCGACCGAAGTGATTCGGGCAATTCGTTCAGACTTCCGAATAAAGACAGCACAACACCGTTTGAAACCCTTCCCGACACATCTTCGCAGGGTAAAACTCACGATGAGTCGGACTACAGTGACAAGGTGAACAAGGATTACTCGGGTATGAAGCTTGAAAGCAATCCGAAAGACGCAAAAACAAACAACAGCTACACATCCGCAAAAGCGTCAGAAAAGGTTTCCGACTCGGTAGTCGGCATTCTCTGTTACTCGGACGATGTACCCGATCAGGCTGACACAACAACCGCATCTTCACAGGGAAGCGGAATTATCTTCTCACAGGACGGCTATGTTATCACAAACGCTCATGTAATCGGCAACAGCAAAACAGCCTATGCAATCAGAGTTGTAACATCTGACGGCAAGGAATACAAGGCAGGTGTTGTAGGTTACGATTCAAGAACCGATATTGCAGTTCTCAAAATGGACGATGCAAAGGGACTTACCCCTGCAACATTCGGCGATTCGTCACAGCTTGAGGTTGGTCAGGATATTATCGTAGTCGGCAATCCCGGCGGTCTTGACTATCAGAACACAACAACCAAGGGCGTTATTTCGGCGCTTGACAGAAAGCTTTCAACATCAAGCCTTACAAAGTACATTCAGACAGATGCCGCAATCAATCCGGGCAACTCGGGCGGTCCGCTTGTAAACTACTACGGTCAGGTTGTCGGAATTACAACTTCAAAGATTGTTTCCGAAACTTACGAAGGTATGGGCTTTGCAATTCCGTCACAGACAGTAAAAAGCATTGTTGACACACTTGTAAAGAACGGCTATGTTGAAGGCAGAGTAAAAATCGGCATTTCGGGCATTGCAGTAACCTCCGATCAGGCATCAAATTACAACATTCCGCAGGGCATTTATGTTCAGAGTATCGTATCGGGCGGCCCGTGTGACGGCACAAGCCTTGAAGAAGGCGATATCATCACAGAGGTTGACGGCGAAACAATTACAAGCTTTGCAGATGTTTATGCGATTCTTGAAACCCACAAGCCGGGGGACAAAATCAAGGTTAAATATTACAGCTCATCATCGGGCGACGGTGAGGTTGAAATCACACTTCAGGAAGATAAGTAATTTTAATATAAGAATATCACCAAAAGCAAGAGGGCAGTCACGGCAATGTGACTGCCCTCTTGCTAATTGAAAATTAAAAGTAAAAAATTGCAGGGGTGAACCGTGTTCGCCCGTTCGTGTGCGATGCACACGATTGAACGCATAGCGTTCAAATATCATATGCAACTCATTTATATAATTTGATTTTACATAAACATTGCGTCATTATTTTTTAACGGGGATAAAATTCCGCAAAAATCCTGCACTTCTTCCTTTCAGGTAAAACCAACCTATGGTGTCAAAAACTACCGCTCCTACAAAATTAACAAGCAAATCTTTCATTGTATCGATCAGACCGATGTCAAGGTAACCGTTAATACCGAGATTTTCACCGTTCACAACGGTTGATGTTATATCTCTGATGTGCATTATCACATTCGGCTTGCCCGAAATCAAACCCGAATGTATTGCCGTGATTACGGTGTCCTTTTGCATATCCTTTTCAAAAAGCATATCCGCACCAAACTCAAAAAACTCCCACACAACACCGACTGTCATTGAAAAGCAGAACGAAAACAGGCACACAAACATGGGCGAGAGGCTCAATTTCACCCGCTCGCTTCTGTTCAAAATATCGGTCAGTCCAAAACCAACGCCTGCACAGATAAAGCCGTTCACAGTATGGAGCAATGAATCCCATATCGGAATCTTTTCGTAGAACGCACCGAGCTCACCCATAACATTTGCCGCAAACACGAACAGCACAACAATCGTTTCAAGCACACTCGGCAACGCTACCGACAGCTTTCGGTCGATGAACAACGGAAGCATCAACAGTCCGAGCGTTAACACGCAGGTCATGACATTCTCCCATTTTCCGTTTAAAATGCCGGCAGTCAAAAGTGACACAAGTATGAGCCTTATAATGATGTAAACGCCTGCCTTAACCTTGTGCTGTCGCATTTCACGCACATTCAGCCACCGTGCAAGCCTTTGAAAAAATCCTTTAAGTCGTTTTTTCATAATATCCCCCGATTTTTACACTTATTTTTTCCTTAAAAACGAGATAAACCCCTGTAAAATTGTATTAGCTTTTTCTGCCTGATATTACCGCAAAATAAAAAAGCCACCGCCATCTGCGATGACTCATAAGCATTGATATTAAATTACTTTTTCTCTGACTTCTCTGACGATTCGGCTTTTTCGCCATTTTTTTCAGCCTCAAGCTTTTTCTTGAGTTCCTCTTTGCCGACAGCAAGCATCAGCTTGATACGGTTCTCCTGATTTACCTTCGGCGCACCCGGATCATAGTCGATGGTAACGATATTGGCATTCGGTCTGATTTCTTTAATCTTTCTGATTGCGCCCTTACCGTTGATATGATTCGGCAGACAACCGAAAGGCTGTGTGCATACGATATTCTCATAGCCTGTATCGGCAAGTTCAATCATCTCGGCTGTCAGCAACCAACCCTCGCCCATCTTACTGCCGTAGCCGATAACACCGTTTACAAGCTCCTTTGTGTGAGCATATCTGTGAGGCGGAACAAAGCCGTACTTTTCAGCGGCATCAACCATAAGTCCCTCAAGCTTTGTGAGGTAGTTAAGAAGCATCGAACAGAATTTGTATTTAACTCTGCTTCCTCCGAACATCTTGTAGTCCTCAATACGGTTATCAACCTTAAATGATGCAAAACCCATAAGACCGGGTACGCAAACCTCGCAATCCTGATCTGCAAGAAAGTCCTCAAGACCGTTGTTAGCCATTTTGGAGTATTTTACATAGATTTCGCCGACAATACCGACTTTAACCTTCGGCACTTTGTTAAGCTCTATTTTTGTAAATGACTTTGTAATTCGGTCAAGAGTTTCGTCAATTTCTTCAAGAGTGTAGCCCTTGCCCTGTATGAGCATATCGGAAATCTTATCCGTCCACTCATCAACAAGCGCCATACTTTCGCCCTTGTTCACTTCATAAGGCTTTGTCTGATTTGAAAGCAGCATTAACTGGTCGCCGTACACAAGACCGCCGACAAATCTGCGGATAAGCGGAAGTGTGAGCGAAAAGCCGCTGTTGTGCTCCATACCGAACGAAAGTGAAATTACGGGAACGAACTCAAAGCCTGCCTTTTTGAGAGCCTTTCTCAAAAGGAAAATGTAGTTTGACGCACGACATCCGCCGCCTGTCTGAGTAATCATCAGGGCAACCTTGTGAACATCATACTTTCCGCTTTGCAGAGCATTGATGAACTGACCTATAACCAGCAAAGCCGGATAACAGGTATCGTTGTGAACATATTTAAGACCTGTCTGCGCAATCTCCGGACCCGTTGTGTCGAGCAAATCAGACTTATAGCCGTAGTAGTTGAACACCTTTTCAAGTATTTTAAAATGAATAGGCGCCATATTGGGCATAAGAATTGTGTATTCCTTTTTCATCTGCTTTGTAAACAGCAAACGACCTGTTTTTTTGTCATACTTCAACTCTGCCATAACAGAATTTCCTTTCATCAATCGTTTTCAAGCGCAGCAAGCAAACTGCGGATTCGGATTTTAACTGCTCCGAGGTTTGTAATTTCATCTATCTTAATCTGAGTGTAAATCTTATTTTTGCTTTCAAGAATTTCTCTTACCTCATCGGTTGTAATCGCATCAACACCGCAGCCGAAGGATACAAGCTGAACAAGCTCCATGTCCTTTCTTGTTGTAACATATTTTGCCGCCGCATAAAGTCTTGCGTGGTATGTCCACTGGTTGAGAACATGAGTCCGGAAATGTTCAACTCTCGGAGAAATAACATCTTCGCTGACGATTGCAACATCAAAGCCTGAGATAAGTCTGTCGATTCCGTGGTTAATTTCGGGATCAATATGATATGGTCTGCCTGCAAGAACAAAAATCTTTTTGCCCTCTTTTTCAGCCTTGGCAATAATCTCGCTGCCCTTGTCGATAACCTTTTTTCTGTAATTTTCCTGTTCCTGATATGCAAGCTTAGCCGCATTTCTTACCTCGTTAAGAGTGAGGTCGGGGAAGTGGAACGAAAGTCTTTCATAGGCTTTCTTCGGAAAATCGTTCGGGCGGTGAATACCAAAGTATTCCTTTATGAAGTGAACCTTGCGTATATCCTTCATATTGTTTTTGATAACCTCGGGATAGTAAGCAACAACAGGACAGTTGTAATGGTTATCTCCGAGATGCTCGTCAAAATTATAGGAAAGACAGGGGTAGAAAATTGTTTCTGCACCCATATCAATAAGAGTCTGAATGTGACCGTGAACAAGCTTTGCAGGGAAGCAAACGGTATCGCTCGGAATTGTCTGCTGACCTCTCTGATAAAGCTTTCTTGTTGAATACGGTGAGTGGAACACCTCAAATTTAAGTTCTGTAAAGAATCTGTACCAGAACGGATAAAGCTCATACATATTGAGCGCCATAGGAATTCCAAGCTTACCTCTTATGCCTTCAACAGGCTTGTAGGAATCAATGAGATTCAGCTTATAGGCATACATATTCATATCGTTTGCAGGAGCTTTCTTTGTGATCGGTCTTTCACAACGGTTTCCTGCAATAAACTTTCTGCCCTTGCCGAATGAATTTATTGTAAGACGGCAGTTGTTGTTGCACATACCGCAGTTTGCAACCTTGATTTCGTGAACGAATTCATCAAGTCCCTTTTTGTCGGTAATTGTACTTTTGCCAACGCCCTTTGACTTTTTCTTTGCGTAAAGAGCCGCACCGTAAGCACCCATAAGTCCTGCAATGTTAGGACGGACAACTTCAACGCCCATTTCCTGTTCAAATGCACGCAAAACAGCATCGTTCAGGAAAGTACCGCCCTGAACCACAACACGCTTGCCGAGTTCGTCGGGGCTTGACGCACGAATAACCTTGTAAAGGGCATTCTTTACAACGCTGAGTGAAAGACCTGCCGAGATATCTTCAATTGTAGCACCGTCTTTCTGAGCCTGCTTAACGCTTGAATTCATGAATACGGTACAGCGTGAGCCGAGGTCAACGGGACGCTTTGCAAAAAGTCCGAGCTTTGCAAAGTCGGCAATCTCATATCCGAGAGCGTTTGCAAAAGTCTGCAAAAAGCTTCCGCAACCCGATGAACAAGCCTCATTAAGGAAGATATTGTCAATTGCACCGTTATGTATCTTAAAGCATTTGATATCCTGTCCGCCGATATCGATGATAAATTCAACATCGGGCATAAAGTATTTTGCGGCGGTAAAGTGGGCGATTGTTTCAACAATGCCGTAATCAACCGCAAATGCGTTCTTTACAATGTCCTCTCCGTAACCTGTTACGGCAGAAGAAACAACATTTATTTCGGGATTTATTTCGTAAACCTCGTCAAGGAATTGCTTCATAATCTCAACGGGGTTTCCCTTTGATGGCAGATATTTTGAATAGAGCAGCTCGCCGTCATCATTGAGGACAACGCCCTTTACGGTTGTTGAACCTGCGTCCATTCCTATATAAGCCTTGCCTGTGTAGCCCTTTAGCTCCTTCTGCTTAACATCAGCCTTTGCATGACGGTCGCAGAATTTTCTGTACTCCTCTTCGTTTTTAAAGAGCGGCTGATTGAACGCAAAGTTACCGCTGCCACGGTAGTTCTTTACCTTTTCGATAACCTCGTCAAAATCAATAGTCTTTTCGGCACACAAAGCCGCACCGCAGGCAACATAATAAAGTGAATTTTCGGGGCAGATGCCCTTTGTTCCGAGCGTGCGGTCAAAGCAGTTTCGCAGTTCGCTCATAAATGTAAGAGGTCCGCCGAGATATACAATCTGACCTTCAATTTCTCTGCCCTGTGCAAGACCTGCAACAGTCTGGCTTACAACCGCATTGAAAATACTCTCTGCGATGTCGCTCTTCCTCGCACCCTGATTAAGGAGCGGCTGAATATCGGTCTTTGCAAACACACCGCATCTTGATGCGATTGTGTATGTCTTTTCGTGCTGTTTTGCAAGCTCGTCCATATCCTCAAGCTTAACATTCAGAAGTGTTGCCATCTGGTCAATAAACGCACCCGTGCCGCCGGCGCAGGTACCGTTCATTCTTACCTCAAGTCCGTTTGTGAGAAACAATATCTTTGCATCCTCACCGCCGAGTTCAATTATAACATCTGTACCCGGAATAAAAGTATTGGCGGCAACTCTTGTTGCGTAAACCTCCTGAATAAAATCAACGCCGACAGACTCGGCAACACCCATTCCGGCAGAACCCGAAAGAGCCACCGAGGCATTTTCAACGCCGTCAATCCTTGTCCGTACAAGTGCAAGAATTTCTGCAATCTTTTCCGTAATTCGGGAATAATGCCTTTCATATGTGCTGTATATTAATTTGTTTTCGTCGTCAAGCACAACACATTTTATTGTTGTTGAGCCAATATCCAATCCTAATTTCAACTTGTGCCTCCGAAATCAATACATAGTAATCTCATTGTGCATATCTAATTAATTATAGTATTTTTTGCCCAGAAAATAATTCTAATTCGGAATATTTTCATCTTTGATGAATTTTACCATTTTTATCACAAAAATTCAATACACATAAAGGGCATAATGTATAATCTACTGCATATAATTTGCCCTCAAAAGCAAAGCGGAGCATTGTTCCGACTTTAATATATCTTAAAAATGCAGAAAAACCTGCCGAAATCGGCAGGTCTTTAGCTTTAAGTATTTAAATTATCAGAAAAGTTCACCGTGAGGAGCTTCACCGTCATCTGCCTCGTCTGAATCTGCGGACTCGGAGAATCCTTCTTCACGCTTTGCCTCAAGCTCTGCCTTGAGGTCGCAGATGTTTGTAAGATGCTCGGGTTCTGCCTTTTCTTCGGTAACAGCCTCGGGCTGTTTTTCAACAGGCTTTTCCTCTTTAAAAGGAGATGACTTGTAGTCGCCCTCATTTGAGCAAGCTACTGTAATATCAACAATATCATCCTCTTTAACCTCGGGAGCAACCTCGGGATTGCCGTAAAAAATATCGTTTGAGCTGTTGACAATCTTTCTGTAACACTCTCTTGCTTTTGCGATTTTGGCCTTTGAAGTGTCAATAACCTTCAAAAGCTTTTCGCACTCGGCGTCATTAATTTCAGTGCCTTTCTTTCTGCTGTCGTACATAACCTTTCCGAGAGCAATATATGCTCTGTTCATAAGCTCGCTTTCGCTTTTCATAACAAGTCTTAATCTGTTGAGCTTTGCGTTTGTTCTGTTCTTTTCTACTATTGTCTGAGCTACCGATGAAATTGTATCAACGGCTGTATTTACTGTTCCTTTTACACTGTCAAGTATCGTCATAGTAAATTTCTCCTTTAAAACCGCTTTGGCACAAACACTCTGACACATTCTGCCGTGGCGAATAATATTAAACTTATTTCTATTATTATGACAGATTTTTTTGATAAAATCAACATTTTTTTAAAATTTACTTGTTAAAATCACGGTCAATTGCTATAATTAGTTTCATAGAGTGTTAAAGAGGTGGTTTGGATGCCTGAAAAGAAAATTACCAAGGCAATCGTCTGCCCAATGTGCGGTGAAATGAGCAAGGCTGATGTTTACACCAGCATCAACCCGTCCGTAACAAAGGGTGTGCGCAGAAGAGCGCTTGACGGTGAGCTTTTTGCGTGGAAATGTCCGTCATGCGGATACTCCGCAAGGCTCACATATCCGATTCTCTACAATGATATGAAGAATCGTTTTATGGTGTATTTCATTCCCAAAATTGATCATTTTCAGCTCTGCGACAACGAGCTTGAAGAAAAATACAGCAATCTCCGCAACATAAGCAAACGAATTGTTCCGACCTTCAATTCGTTCAAGGAGAAAATTTTTATCTTTGAGTCAGGACTTGACGATATGTCGGTTGAGCTTACAAAGCTTGCAATCAGCCAAACAGTTTCAAAAAAGCTTAACGGTGCGGAAATTCATGACGGATACCTTTCAATGTACGATCGTGAACGCAACACAATGGGATTTACATATTTTACAGGTGAAAAGCATACACCGTATGTTCAGACAGCAAGACTTGAAATTTATGTTAAATCGAAGAAAATTGTCGATTCGCTTGCATATAAGGACAAAAAATTAAAGGGCTTTCTTAAAATTGACCGTGAATGGGCAGAAAACATTCTCTACCGCTACAAGTGCATGAAGCATATTGAAAAGCTTAACAAGCTGAAAGAGTAAGCTGTTACTGTAGTCAGTCAATTCTTTTGGTTTAAAAAAGAATCTGCAAATAAGTAACATATACACTGTAAAGAATATCCGTAAACATAAACTCGTTAAAGCAAAAATGCATAAAAATTTCCGCCATTACGATTGGGGTGGCGGAATCATTCAGCTTAATATTTTTGTATTTGCAATTCCAACTTGTTAAAATGCCGATACAATCGAGGATTTTCGTTGCACAAAAAAATCAGGGATCGACTCAAAGAGCCGACCCCTTTTTAATTTATTGAAAAGATTGGTAATTACTTGTTAACAGCTTCATAAACTGCAACTGCGCAAGCAACTGTAGCACCAACCATCGGGTTGTTACCCATACCGATAAGGCCCATCATTTCAACATGAGCAGGAACAGAAGATGAACCTGCGAACTGAGCGTCACCGTGCATTCTGCCCATTGAGTCTGTAAGACCGTATGATGCAGGACCTGCACCCATGTTATCGGGGTGAAGTGTACGGCCTGTACCGCCGCCTGATGCAACCGAGAAATACTTAACGCCGTTCTCATTTGCCCACTTCTTGTATGTACCTGCAACGAGGTGCTGGAAACGAGTCGGGTTAGTAGAGTTACCTGTGATAGATACACCTACATTTTCATGCTGCATGATTGCAACACCTTCACGAACATCGTCAGCGCCGTAGCAGCGAACTGCAGCTCTTTCACCGTCTGAGAAAGCTCTCTCTTCAACGATTTTAAGCTCTGATGTGAAATAGTCAAACTGAGTCTTTACATATGTAAAGCCGTTGATTCTTGAAATAATGTAAGCAGCATCCTTGCCAAGACCGTTAAGGATAACACGGAGCGGCTCTTTTCTTGCTTTGTTAGCGTTACGAGCGATACCGATAGCACCCTCTGCTGCTGCAAAGCTTTCGTGACCTGCGAGGAATGCAAAGCACTTTGTTTCATCTCTGAGAAGCATTGCGCCGAGGTTACCGTGACCACGGCCAACATTTCTCTGCTCAGCTACTGAGCCGGGAATACAGAAAGCCTCAAGACCGATACCGATAGCTTCTGCTGCCTCTGAAGCAGTCTTTGCGCCCTTCTTAACTGCAACTGCACAACCGAGTGTGTAAGCCCAGCCTGCGTTTTCAAATGCGATCGGCTGAACGCCCTTTACGATGTCGTAGGGATCAAAACCGAGATCGTTACAAATTTTTCTTGCCTCTTCAAGATTTGCAATACCGTATTCGGCAAGGCACTTCTCAATTTTAGGCATTCTTCTTTCCATACCTTCAAATGTTACTGCCATTATGGTGTCCTCCTTACCGAATTATTCTTCACGAGGGTCAATGTACTTAGCTGCGCCGTCAAAACGACCGTACTGACCGATGTTGTTCTTGTATGCTTCGTTTGGCTCAACGCCGTGACGAATGTCCTCGAGCATTTTGCCGAGCTTTACGAACTGATAGCCGATAACTTCATCGTTCTCGTCAAGTGCTGTCTTGAGAACATAGCCTTCAGCCATTTCCATGTAACGAACGCCCTTAGCGTTTGTGCTGTACATTGTACCAACCTGGCTGCGAAGACCCTTACCGAGATCCTCCATACCTGCGCCGATCGGAAGACCGCCCTCTGAGAAAGCTGTCTGGCTTCTGCCGTAAACGAGCTGCTCGAAGATGTTCTTCATAGCTGTGTTGATAGCATCACAAACGAGGTCTGTGTTAAGGCACTCAAGGAGTGTTTTGTTAGGAAGAATTTCTGCTGCCATAGCTGCAGAGTGAGTCATACCCGAACAACCGATTGTTTCAACAAGAGCCTCTTCAACGATACCGTCTTTAACATTAAGTGTAAGCTTGCAGGCACCCTGCTGAGGAGCACACCAGCCAATGCCGTGTGAAAGACCTGAAATGTCTTTAATGTCATAAGATTTTACCCATTTGCCCTCTTCGGGAATAGGTGCAGGACCGTGCTTAGGTCCCTTTGCTACAGTGCACATATTTTCAACTTCTTTTGAATAAATCATGTGTACTTCTCCTTTCAATAAATTGTATGAGTCCGAAATCCTCAAACACCTATATTATACGGCTTAACCCGACATTTTTCAAGCATTTTTCGTTAATTTTTACAATTCCCCCACATTGTAATATTTCCCGTAGCAATTTTCCGTTTGATTTTGAAATGGTAAAAATAAAAACGGCAACCGTGAAACAAATCACCGATTGCCGTTAAAGTTTACTTATTCTTCCCAAAACAATTCGTCAAGGGTTTTGTCAAGTGCTTTACATATTGCTATGCAAAGGTTAATTGTGGGATTGTAGTCGCCCTTTTCAATTGCGCTTATTGTCTGTCTTGACACCTTTACAAGTTCCGCAAGCTGTTGCTGTGACAAATCCTTTGCGGCACGGGCGCTTTTTAATCTTAAATTCTTCATTCTTCAACTGCCTTTTTGTCAATTATTTTTTTGATTACAACTATCACAAAAATACTTATTGTCCAAATCATTACAATGATAGGAATAATGTCAAGATTTGCTATTCCGTTTGTAACAAAGGTTTTGTTGCCGAAAGCAATTCCCAAACATTCTGCTCCCGCAACAAATGCCAAAGAGCCTAAAAGACTCCTTCTGCCTTTATTCGATGTGAAATATGCGTCATTTAAAATGCTTATTCCGACGAATACGGCGGTTGAAAGAAACAGTCCTATGAACATTTGAACGCTGAGTTCAGCCCAATTAATCTCCAAAACATTAACTAAAGCGCAGGCAATTATGTACCCGATAAGCACAAAAAATGCCGATTTATAAGCCTTGCCCCGTGCAAGAATCTGTCGTTCATCGTATTCTGTGTAAGTGTTCTTTTTCCTTTTAATGTTTGCGATAATGAGCGTTACGATAACTACGGCAATAAAACCGCAACAAAAACCAAGCACCCAATAGTATTTTTCTCCCATAATAACATCTCCCAAATAAATCAGCCAATTTGCAGATTTATTCGTCCAACCGATAATCCGCAAATATATTAAAAAATTTTATGTGTTTAGATGTGAATACTTAAAAATCCACAATGCATACAAAAAGCTTTCTGTACCATTATAGTACATTAAAAGCCACTTATTGTCAAGTATATTTTACATAATTTCAAAAATACTTTTATTTGGCTGTTTTGGGAAATTAAATCCGTTAAGAAACCTGTCAGCTCAAACAAAACAAGACAAGCCCATATTTCAGAGCTTGCCTTGTGGAATTACTCACCGTCACGCTGCATTGTTTCATTAATAGCACGATTAACAAAGCCGTTCACGCTTTCGCCGTTCTTTTCTGCGTGGGCTTTGATAATATCCTTTCGACCTTTCGGCATAGCAACATTGATACGGTCATATGCTTTAGCGTTATATCGGTTGTTTGCCTCAATTCTCGCCCTGCTGTTCTTATTTTCTGCCATTTCTTCACCGCCTAAAATCTATTGACATCAAATTATTGTTGTTGTATAATATAGGTGAAAAGGAACGGCTTTAGCTGTTTCGCATTTGCGTATTTTTTTATTAAAAACCGCTCTGTATTGCGACTACAGGGCGGTTATTTCTTTATATTCTTAATGACTTCATTAAAAGCCACGAAAACAATTGCGAGAACAAACAAGTATGTAATCTCTGCCATTGGAATACACCCCCTTTCGCAAGGGAGCTGAAACAGCCGCCACCGTTCCTTTACAAATATTATTATAGCGCACCTCTTTACACTTAACAAGTACCAATATGCACAAATTATACGCTTAAACATTGTAGTATAATATAGTCACATGATAAGGAAAGGGGAAAGCGATAATCAGTACGACCGCAACGCAATTGCAGTATATGCAAGCGTAGGCAGCGGCATAGCAGAACCCCACAGGCAAAAGAAAAGACAAGCCCATATTTCAGAGCTTGCCTTGTGGAATTATGCTACTTTGTCAGATGTATATTCAACAACCGCTATTTCGGTCATAAGACTGCTTACGGTTTTTACAATGTCATCAAGTCTTTTTGCCACTTCATCGGTAAAAACGGTTTCACCGCATTTTGAACATTCCAAACACGGAACATTCTTTACGATTACAATGCACTTTTTAAGATCAACAAAATGTGTTGTTGTACTTGGCTTCAAATCACCTTTGCAATAAAAACAAGTCATTGTTATTTCTCCTTTCGGGTTTGTGAATCACTTTCAAATTTATCTGAATCGGGAAAATAGGCAGTTACTATACAAACAACATTTCCGTTGCAACCTGCCACAATATGCAAATATTCATTGTTTGTACTTACACCTAAAACAAGGCAAGCGGGATATGGATAGCTGTCGGGATATTGTTCTATTATTTTGCCCGTATGTATTGCATTGAATACATCATCACGGTATATTCCTCGTTCCTGTAACCGTTTCAGAGCGTGCACAGACCATATGACAGATTTATCGTCACATAACTTTTGTAATGCTTCGATATTTAATTCAGGCAAGCTTGTCACCTCCTCTGTCTATGGTGTGTTTGATTTGTGTATTTATTCGCAACTAATTCGCAACCATTCTTTACAACTTTATTGTAGCATATCAAGATAGATTGTACAAGAATAATATTAATCAGTTTGGATTTGGTAACGGTATTGTTTTCTAAACAACAATAAAAGGTATCGGTCTTTTTAACCAATACCCTTTTATGGAGCTGATAACGGGATTCGAACCCGTGACCTCGTCCTTACCAAGGACGCACTCTGCCTACTGAGCTATATCAGCATATTTAATTGTAAGGTTGCAACCTTTATAATGTTAATCTAATCTCGCAAAGTTTCGGACATTAACAGCCAAATCATTGATATAAAAAACAGTAAAAATCCAACAATAACAAAATCAAAATTAATTTTACTTTTTTTACACGGTCGCAAAACCACGGTGATTATATCACAAAAACATCGTGATGTAAAGTGTCCACGAAATATAATAACACATTTGCACGGTGATTTCAAATGTTTTTTTAAACTTTTTTGTAAAAAATACGAAAAGATTTGAAAAACACTTGATTATAAGCCGTTTTGGTGCTATAATTTTCTTGTAAATAATGAAAGCTAAAGGAGTGGGCAACAAACCCGCTCCTTATTTATTAGTTTTCACTTTGTTCCTCGGTGCGGTTTATCTGTCTGCAATATTTCGCACAGGGTATTTTTGCAGACAGGAAGGCAGTGAATTTATGGCAAAAAGCAAAGGCGGTGTAACCGTATCAAAAGTATGGGAGCTTTGTCAGCCGATTGTTGAAGGCTTCGGACTTTCACTTTGGGATGTGCGTTATGTCAAGGAAGGTGCAGACCGTTTCCTGCGTGTTTACATTGACAAGCCCGAAGGCATTGACATTAACGATTGCGAAAATGTTTCCCGTGCAATCAACGGTCCTCTTGATGAGCTTGATCCGATTGAGGAGGCGTACTGTCTTGAGGTCTGCTCCCCCGGAATTGAGCGTGAGCTTATCCGTGACGAACATTTTATGCAGTTCATCGGTGCGGATATTATGGTTAAGATGCTCCGTCCCATTGACGGCATAGGCAGAGAATTTAAAGGGGTTTTAAAGGATTATTCCGACGGTAAGGTCACAATTGAGGATCACAGCGGTGAGAATGAAATCACAATCAGCAAAAAGGACGCCGCATGGATTAAGCTTGACGATTTTGATTAAAAATTGCAGTTTGAACACTACGGATACACATAACAGCATAACAATTTGTATATAACCGAAAAATAAGAAAAGGATGATTTGGAAAATGACTAACAAAGATTTATTTGAGGCATTGAGAACATTTGAAAAGGAAAAGGGCATTCCTATGGACTATATGCTTCAAAACATTGAAAAGGCAATTTCCGTTGCCTGCAAGAACTACTACGGCGGTAATGAAAATGTTGTATTCAAGGTTGATCCGGAAAAGAACAGCTTTGACGCAAAGCTTGTCAAAACAGTAGTTGACGAGGTTTTTGATCCTAACTTTGAGGTTACTGTTGAGGAGGCTCAGCAGATTAACAAGAGAAAGAAATTTATTGTCGGCGATGAGATTGAAGTTCCGATTGATCCCAAGCACCTCGGTTGGACATCTGTTTCTTCTGCAAGAAATGTTATCCGTCAGGGCATTCGTCAAGGCGAAAAAGGTCAGACTCTTATCGAGTTTCAGAGCAAGCTCGGTGAAATTGTTACTGCAACCGTTGAAAGAATTGATCCTAAGTCGGGAGTTGCAACAATCAAAATAGGCAAGAGCGAAGCTACTCTGCCAAAGAGCGAACAGCTCGGTCATGACGACCTTAAAGAAGGCGACCACATTAAGGTTTACATTGCAGATGTCAAAGACAACGAAAGAGGTCCTCACGCAATCATTTCAAGAACACACCCCGGTCTTGTAAAGCGTTTATTTGAACAGGAAGTTCCCGAAATCTATGACGGCGTTGTTGAAATAAAGTCAATCTCCCGTGAGGCAGGCAGCCGTACAAAAATGGCTGTTTACAGCTCAAATCCCGATGTTGACGCAATCGGTTCATGTATCGGTAACAAGGGTGCTCGTGTAAACAAGATTGTTGAAGAACTCGGCGGTGAAAAAATCGACATCGTGCTTTACAGCGATGATCCCAAAAAGTACATTTCGGCGGCTCTCTCTCCTGCAAGCGTTTGCAAGGTTGAAATTACAGATGAAGAAACAAAGAGCTGCCGTGCAACCGTTCCCGACGGTCAGCTTTCACTTGCTATCGGCAACAAAGGACAGAATGCCCGTCTTGCCGCAAGACTTACAGGCTGGAGAATTGACATCCGTCCCGAAAGCGGTTTCTACGGCGAAGATGAGGACGATGAACCAAAGGCAGAAGAAAAGTCCGAAGATGTTCTCAACCTTGACGAAAGCACAGAAGGCGAAACAGTTGTTTCGGATGAAACAGAGGAATAATCAGATTAAACAGAGAGGGATTTTATGAAGCAAAGAAAAATGCCGTTGCGTAAATGCACGGGTTGCGGAGAGATGAAAGAAAAGCGTGAGCTTATCCGTGTTGTCAAAGCACCCGACACCAAAGATGAAAACGGTGAAATCATTGCAAAAGGCGAAATTTCGCTTGACCTCACAGGTCGCAAGGCAGGCAGAGGCGCATATGTGTGCAGAAATCTTGCCTGCTTTGAAAAGGCTCGCAAGGCACGCCGCTTTGAACGCTCGTTAAGCTGTAAAATCCCTGATGAAGTATATGAGCAGATGCAAAGTGAACTTGCCGCAGCAGACAGCAAGTAGGCGAAAGGATTTTTTATGAACGACAGGATTTTGTCGCTGCTTGGCATTTGCAAGAGGGCAGGCAAGCTGATTACAGGTGCCGACACGACGATTGACTCAATACGAAAAAACAAGGCAAAGCTTGTTATTTTTGCAAATGATTTTTCAAAGAGCAGTAAGAAAAGCGTGCAGACAGCCGCTGATGAATGCAATGTGAAAACATTGACAATGAACCGAAGCAAAGAGGAAATCGGATTTGCTCTCGGAAAAATCTGCGGAGTTATGACAACCGAAGACAAAGGCTTTGCAGATAAGCTTGAACAGCTTATTGAAAACGAATCGGGAGGAGAATTGTATGATAAAATATAAGGTAAAGGACGCAGCAGCAGATCTCGGAGTTTCAAACAAGGAAATTATTGAGATTCTCGAAAAACATTGCGGTGTTACAAAGAAAACAATGACAACACTCGAGGAAAGCGAACTCGATGTGATTTTTGATGTAATCACAAAGAAGAACAAGGTTGAAAACTTTGATGAATACTTTGCGGCACGCAACAACAAGCTTGACAACGAAAGCAAGCCACAGCAGGAAGATAAGCCCGCAAAGCAGAATGCAAAGGCTGACAATCAGAAGAAAAAGACCGATAAAACCGATAAAAACGACAAAAAGCCTAACAACAAGGATGCAAAGCCTGCATCAAAACAGGAAAAAGTTGAAGTTACTCAGGAAAAGAGCGTTGAGGAGTCTGCTCCCCGCAAGCGCAGAGTAATTGACACCCGTGCAACAAATGTTGATGTTGAGCGTTACAACCAGAAGTATGATGACCTTGCAAGCGACAGCTCAAAGGGCAGAAGCACGGACAACATTGTTAAAAAGCAGAAATTCACAAACCGTACCCAGCGTCAAAAAGGCAGACGACAGAAGCGTGAAACAGAGCAGGAGCGTCTGAACCGTATTGCTCTTGAGCGTAAGCAGAAACCGATTACAGTTCAGATTCCTGACGAAATCGTAGTTTCAGAGCTTGCTCTCAGACTCAAGGCTACCGTTGCCGAAGTTGTTAAAAAGGCGTTCCTTATGGGTACAATGGTAACGGCAACAGATACAATCGACTTTGACACAGCGTCACTTATCGCCATGGAATTTCATGCAAAGGTTGAAAAGGAAGTTGTTGTTACAATCGAAGAACAGATTATTGATGACAGCGAGGACGACGAGGCAAATCTCGTTGAGAGAGCTCCGGTTGTTGTTGTTATGGGTCATGTTGACCACGGTAAAACTTCAATTCTCGACGCTATCCGTCACGCAAATGTAACAGCAGGCGAGGCCGGCGGTATCACACAGCATATCGGTGCTTACAGAGTTATGGTAAACGGCAAGCCTGTTACATTCCTCGACACACCCGGACATGAGGCATTCACAACAATGCGTGCAAGAGGTGCTCAGGTTACCGATATCGCAATCCTCGTTGTAGCCGCCGATGACGGTATTATGCCGCAGACAGTTGAGGCTATCCACCATGCAAAAGCCGCAGGTGTATCTGTTATTGTTGCCATCAACAAAATGGATAAGGTCGGCGCAAATCCCGAAAATGTTAAACAGCAGCTCACAGAGTATGAACTTATTCCGGAGGAGTGGGGCGGCGATACACCGTGTATTCCTGTTTCCGCAAAGACAAAGGAAGGTCTTGACGATCTTCTTGAAATGGTTACTCTTGTTGCAGAGATGAAAGAACTCAAGGCTAACCCCGACAGAGCCGCAAAGGGTACTGTTATCGAGGCAAGACTTGACAAGGGCAGAGGTCCTATCGCAACCGTACTCGTTCAGAACGGTACACTTCACAAGGGCGATACAATCATCGCAGGCACTTGCGTCGGTCGTGTAAGAGTTATGACAAACGATAAGGGCGAAAGAGTTACCGAGGCAGGTCCTTCTGTTCCTGTTGAAATCACAGGTCTTGACGAAGTTCCGGTTGGCGGCGATATCTTTGACGCAGTTTCCGATGAGCGTCTTGCAAGAACTCTTGTTGACCAGAGAAAGGCCGCTAAGAAGGAAGAAATCTTCAACGCACAGACTAAGGTTACTCTTGACAATCTCTTTGACCAGATGAAACTCGGTGAAATCAAGGAACTTCAGATTATCGTTAAAGCCGATGTACAGGGTTCTGCCGAGGCTGTTAAGCAGTCACTTGAAAAGCTTTCAAATGACGAGGTAAGAGTAAATGTAATTCACAGCGCAGTAGGTGCAATCAACGAGTCCGATGTAATGCTTGCAGAGGCATCTAACGCAATTATCGTAGGATTCAACGTTCGTCCCGATGCAGTTGCCGCAGAAAATGCAGAGCGTTCAGGCGTTGATATGCGTCTTTACAGCATTATCTACGATTGTATCAACGAAATCGAATCTGCTATGAAGGGTATGCTTGCTCCTAAGACAAGAGAAGTTGTTCTCGGTATGGCTGAATGCCGTAATGTTATCAAGATTAAGTCAGTCGGCACAATCGCAGGTTCATATGTTAAGAGCGGTAAGATTCAGCGTGGCGCAAGCGTAAGAGTTATCCGTGACGGTATCGTTATTGCAGATGACGCAATTGCATCTCTCCAGAGATTCAAGGACGCTGTCAAAGAAGTTAGCGAAGGCTATGAATGCGGTATCGGTCTTGAAAGATTCAACGATCTCAAAGAGGGCGATATGTTCGAGGTTTATACAATCGAAGAATACAGGGACTAACTTGCAGAGCAAATCAGTCGGTGAAATCCGCTGTGACAGATGCAATCGTCCTGCGGTCGGTTGTTTGTCAAACCAAATTTTATAAACGGCACAAATTTACCGTTATTTTGTAGGGGCGAACTGTGTTCGCCGCTACAGATTATATACGAATTTTCATAATTCATTAAATTATAAGGATGTGATAGCATGGGAAGCCATAGAATTGAAAGAACAACAGAGGACATCAAAAGAGAGCTTACTGCTATTTTCAGAGAATTAAAAGACCCACGAGTTCAGCAGGCGTTTATCTCTATCGTAAGAGTTGAGGTTACAAACGACCTTTCATACTGCACGGTACAGGTCAGCGCAATTGAAGGTCTTGACAGAGCCAAAGAGGCTGTCAATGGCTTAAAGTCCGCATCGGGCTTTATCAGACGAGAGCTTGGACACAGACTTCATCTTCGTCATGTTCCCGAACTCATTTTCCACGCAACAGACAGCATAGAATACAGCGCAAACATCAGCCGTATTCTCAACAGCCTTGACATTAAGGAAGACGAGGAAGAAAATGATGAATCTGTATGAGGTTGCCCGTTTTCTTGAGGCACACGATAATTATGATATTCTGACTCACGCTTATCCTGACGGTGACACCCTCGGCAGCGGATTTGCACTCTGCCTTGCGCTCCGCCAAATCGGCAAAAAAGCAAGAGTTATCACAACAGGTGTTCCGACAAAGTTTACCTATCTTCAGAAAAACATAGAGGAAGAAGATTTTACAACCGAAACGGTTGTCAGCGTTGATGTTGCGGCTGACAGCCTTCTCGGTTCAAATATGAGCAAATATATAGGCAAGGTTGATTTGTGCATTGACCACCACGGTTCAAACACATTTACCGCTAAGGAAAAGTTTGTTGACAAATATGCGTCGGCAAACTGCGAAATTCTCTACAAACTGTTCCTCAGAATGCACATCAACTTTACAAAGGACATTGCAGACTGCCTCTACACAGGCATTTCAACCGACACCGGCTGTTTCAGATACACAAACACAACCGCCGAAACCATGCGTGTTGCCGCAAGTCTTATGGACTTTGGCTGTAACACCGCATACATAAACAAGGCGATGTTTGAAACGAAGTCGAAAAACAAAATTCAGCTTGAAAGAGCCGTTTATGAGTCAATGACCTATTGTGCAGACGGCAGGTGCGCAATAATTTACACAACGCTTGATATGCTCAAAAAGCTCAACACGGGTGATGACGAAATGGAGGGACTTGCCTCTATTCCCCGTCAAATTGAGGGTGTTCTCATCGGAATTACAATGCGTGAAAAAGAGGGCGGATTCTTCAAGATTTCCGTTCGTACAAACAATAATATCAATGCCTCGGATTTCTGTTCGCAGTTCGGAGGCGGCGGTCATCCTGCGGCGGCAGGATGCTCAATTGAGGGCGACCTTGAAACCGTAAAGACAACGCTTGAAAAAGCTGCGGAGAAGTTTTTATCATGAGCAATCTTAACGGTGTACTGCTGATTGACAAGCCGAAGGAATTCACCTCGTTTGATGTTATTGCCGTTGTCCGCAGACTGACAGGACAGAAAAAGCTCGGTCACACGGGAACACTTGATCCGAACGCAACGGGCGTTCTGCCTGTTTTGCTCGGAACTGCAACGAAAACACAGGATTTGATTCTCAATCACGACAAGTCATACACGGCAGAATTTCAGCTTGGCAAAACCACCGACACCCTCGACATCTGGGGTACGGTGACGGGCGAATGCAAGTCTTCGGTTACAGAGGAGCAGCTTTGCAGAGTAATTCCCAATTTCACGGGCGAAATTGAGCAGATTCCGCCGATGTACTCTGCCGTGCAAAAGAACGGTCAAAGGCTTTATGACCTTGCAAGACAGGGAATCGAGGTTGAGCGTGAGAGCCGAAAGGTTACGATCTATTCTCTTTCGCTTGCGAATTTTGACGAAAAAGCACAGACAGGCACGCTTGAAATTTCCTGTTCAAAGGGTACTTATGTACGCACGATAATTGATGACATAGGCAGGGTTCTCGGTGTCGGTGCGGTTATGACGGCACTTTGCAGAACCTCGGCTTGCGGATTTTCGCTTGACGAGTGCATAACGCTTGACGAGCTGAAAAGCATTTGCAAAAACGGAAATGTTGAAGAAAAACTGCGTTCCGTTGAGAGCCTGTTTATGAGTTTGGGCTATCTTGCCGTATCGTCTGCACAGGCAAAACGATTTGCAAACGGCGGTGCGTTGAGTGCCGACAGAACATATCTTGCCAAGTCGGGGTACGAGAACGGTCAGCTTTTCAGAATGAAAACCCATGATGGTGATTTTTTAGGCATAGGCATTGCTGACAAGCCGAATAATCTCATCAAAATATATTTTCAAAACTGCAGGTAGCGTGTCGCTACGCCCAATTCGTGAAGACAGTTTGCGATAGTTCAAGCATTATCGCCCGAGCGTTACTTTTAAATTGAAAGTTGAAAATTGAAAATGAAAAATTGCGGTCGGCGGTAAGCCACCGCACTCAATTCGAGAAGATAGTCAGATAAAGAAATTGCATTGATGCCCGATACAGCATTGATGCATTTTTTGTTTATATGAAAGTTATTGCACTACTTTCATCATATCAAAACATATGTGTATAAACATAACATTCCATCAAAGCGGGCGTCCGATGAACTCCCCTACAGATGAACAGAAAAATTGATAGTTAATCATTTCGTGTTTGCACACGATACGATTGGCGAACACGGTTCGCCGCTACATTATTTTGTGCAATAAAACAATTTGTCTGCAGGATTCACTTTACAGTCATTTTGCGTCACTATAATATGGGTGTAAAATGAATTTGGAGGTATATTTTATGGAAATTCTGAAAGTTGAAAATCTTACAAAAACCTACGGAAGCGGTGAAAATCTTGTCCATGCGGTTGACGATGTTTCGTTCTCGGTTGAAAAGGGCGAATTTGTTGCCATTGTCGGTGCAAGCGGCAGCGGCAAGTCAACTCTTCTTCATCTCATCGGCGGTGTTGACCGTCCCACAAGCGGAAAAATTTTTGTTGACGGCAACGATATAAGCAAAATGAATGATGACAAGCTTGCCGTATTCCGCCGCAGACAAGTGGGCATTGTCTATCAGTTCTACAATCTTATCCCGATTCTGACTGTTGAAGAAAACATCACGCTCCCCTGTGACCTTGACGGCAGAGGTGTTGACAGAGAAAGACTTGAGATGATTCTTGATTCGTTCGGACTGCGTGCAAGAAGAAAACACCTTCCAAACCAGCTTTCGGGCGGTCAGCAACAGAGAACATCTATTGCCAGAGCGCTCATTAACAATCCGTCTCTTGTGCTTGCCGATGAACCGACAGGCAACCTTGATTCAAAGTCAAGCGACGAGGTTATGAGTATGCTCAAAATGTGCAATCAGAGTTACGGACAGACTGTTATAATGATTACGCACAACCTCGACATTGCAAAACAGGCAGACAGAATCATAACAATCAGCGACGGCAAAATTGTTGAGGAGGTTTGATTTTATGAAACTTCTCAATAAGCTTACTCTTAAAAACCTGCGGCTTAACAAGGTGCGTACAATTGTTACAATCGTGGGAATTATGCTCTCGGCGGCACTCATCACGGTTGTTTCGGGAATGGCACTCAGCGGACGACAGACTATGATTGACGGTCAGACGGAATGGTCGGGCAATTATGATGTTGCACTTGATATTATCGACACCGCAAAAATTGATAAAATCCGACAGAACCGTAATGTTGAAAATGCTTTTTATAAGGAAAGACTGGGATTTTCCAAGGCAACAGTTGCCGATAATGCCGAATACGGATATGCCGTTACCGCAATCAGCGAAAATGCATTTGACGGTTGCTTTAAGTTAAGACTTGAAAAAGGCAGTTTCCCGACAAATTCAAACGAAGCTGTTGTTACAGGTGCATTTAAAAACACTGACGGAAAAGATGTAAAAGTCGGTGATAAAATTACGCTTGAACTCGGAGTGCTTAAAGGTACAGACGGAAAGATTCTTGGAGAAAGCGAGTTGCTTGACCTGTCGCCAAAGAGATTCAAAGAATCTAAAATAACCGATAAAAAGCAAAAGACATATACAATAACAGGAATTATCGAAAATCCGAACACAAGAGAGCTGAACAATCCTTCCTCCTGTTTCGAAATATATACCGTGTCTGATGAAAAAGCACCTGTCGAGGCAATCAGAACAAAGCATATGAATAAGCTGTATATCGCCTATACTCCTCAGAGCGAAGGCAATTATCTTCAAAATACAGCGGATATTTTAGGCTTTAAAGCTGATGATATGAATAATGTAAGCAGCGATGAAATTTCACCCGAAGATCAGCAGACCTCGGGAGTGAACGGATACAGCTTTAACACGACACTTCTCGCTATGAAAGGCTACGGCGGAAGTGAAGGTACAAATGTAATGATTTTCAGCCTTGCCGTTATTATCATTATTATAGTAATGCTTGCGAGCGTGTTTGTAATCCGCAACAGCTTTGCAATTTCAATTACCGAGAAAACGAGTATGTACGGTATGCTTGCGTCGGTCGGTGCAACCAAAAGGCAAATCCGCAGAAATGTGCTTTTTGAGGGATTCATTCTCGGCTTAATCGGCATTCCTCTCGGAATACTTCTCGGACTCGGTGTAAACGCAATTCTTATTACAATACTCAACAGCGTTCTCGGTGATGTGCTGAGCGGTGCAAAATTTGTCTTTGTAACCCCTACAATTCCGATTATTTGTGCAATCGTTCTTTCTGCCGTTACAATATTCCTTTCGTCATTCTTTATTGCACTTCGTGCGTCAAGAATTCCGCCCCTTGTTGCAATCAGAGGCAACAAGGATATCAAGGTAAAGAATAACAAGCCGTACCGCACATCTAAGCTTACCAAAAAGCTTTTCGGTGTAGGCGGTGAAATCGCCTCAAAAAGCCTTAAACGCAGTAGGAAAAAGTACCGCACAACTGTTATTTCAATTGTAGTCAGCGTTGCAATGTTCATTGCAGTTTCGGCATTTATGGACTACGGAATGACATTTACAGACCATTACTACGGCAATGCCGATTACAGCTATATGGTTGTCGGAATTGATTCAAAGCAGGCTCAGACAATTGAAAAAATGCCCGAAATCGAAAATTATCTGACAGTCGGTTTGCAGTACGGTTATGTGTCGGCAGATGTGCCTGTTAATGAATGTGGCAAGAACTTCCTTTATGATGAACCTGACGGTACAAAGTCATTTGGTGCAGAGTTTCTTGAATTTGAACACGATACCTTTGTTCAGATTTGCAGGGAATTGGAACTTGACTACAACAAGGTCAAGGGCGGTGTACTTGTGTATTCTCAGGTAACCCCCGATAACAGTGAGAGTGGCAACTCTTCCAAGCCAATGAAACTGTTCGGCAAAACCGCTCCGACAAAGTTTACCGTTCACGGAAATGATGATGAAGGAAACGCCTTGATAACAGGCAAATTAAAGGTTTCGTCAGTGTTTGATAAAATTCCAAAGTCGGCTGATTCTGTAATCGGCGAAGGAACAATTTTCGGTCAGGGATTGATAATCGGTGAACAGGGTGTAATCTCCCCTCAGCTTGGTGAACACGGATGCGGTATTACCCTCTATGCCAATACATCAGACCACACTTCGCTTACAAATCGTATTGAGTCTATGTCGGGTACAGGTGACTCGGAAAGCTATATTTCTATTTTTGACTATGAAGAAATTGTAAGACAGTTCAATGCCATTATGCTGATTGTCGGAATATTTGTTTACGGCTTTATCGGTGTTATTTCGCTCATCGGACTTACAAACATTTTCAACACAATCTCAACCAATATGCAGTTGAGGAGCAAGGAATTTGCATCGCTTAAATCTATCGGTATGACAAAGAAAGAATTTAACCGTATGATTCGCCTTGAAAGCCTTATGTACGGCATAAAATCTTTGATTATCGGTATTCCTCTCGGCGTTCTCGGTGTATTTGCAATCTTCTCGGCATTTTCAAGAGGCAATGTTCCAATGAGCTTTGTATTCCCGTGGAAAGCTATATTGATTAGTATTGCGGCTGTAATTATTGTAGTATGGCTGATTATGAAATACTCAATTTCAAAGGTTAACAAGCAAAATATTATTGAAACAATCAGAAATGACAATATCTGAGCATCATATTCAGCCAACAGACTCTATTTTGTTGAAATTTGTTGACAATAGTTTTACACTCTGTTATAATGTAGTTGTAACAACAGATACCACAATATTTTGTATGTTTTCATTGCTGACGGGCGGATTATTGATTTAATCCGCCCGAATTTCATTTTGGAGGACTTGTTGTGAAAATTCTTCTTATTGAGGACAACCGTGCAATTTCAAAAGGACTTGTTTACACTCTTGAACAAAACGGCTTTGAGGTTGCGTTGTGCGAAAATGCCGAATCAACCCTTAACTCTCTCGGCGGTGACTTTGACCTTTTTATTGTTGATGTGTCGCTTCCCGACGGCAACGGTTTTGAACTTTGTGACGAGATAAAAAGAGTGTGCGAAACTCCCGTGATTTTTCTCACAGCACTTGACGATGAGGACAGCATTGTAAAAGGCTTTGACCTCGGAGCGGAGGACTACATAACAAAACCGTTCTCAAGCCGTGAGCTACTCGCAAGAATTAAACGAATTACCAAAAAGCTCGACAAAACTATGGCTATGAATTTTGGCGACATCAGCATTGACTTTGACAAAAAACAGGTTTGCAAAAACGGCGATCCTGTTGTGCTTACGGCGCTTGAATACCGCCTGTTTGCAATGCTTGCCAAAAACAGCGGCAAGGTGCTGACCCGTGAACAGATTCTTGAACGCATATGGGATTTGTCGGGGAATTATGTTGAGGACAACACACTGACCGTGTACATAAAAAGACTTCGCAAAAAACTTGATACAAATATGATTAAAACCGTAAAGGGCCTTGGTTACAGGCTGGAGGTATAATGAAAAACACATCAAAATTTCTTGCGGTAATGCTTGCGATAACGGGACTTTTCTGTTGTGCCGTTGCAGTAGGCATCGGTGCAGGCTTTAATGCTGTTCGTGAAAGCACAGATAAAAAGATAATTGCCGTTGCGGAAAAGGTTAGGGAACAATATCCCGACATTTCGGAAAAGGAGCTTGCTCAAATTTTGAACAACGACACTGCCGGCATAAAAGGCGACTTTGCAAAGTACGGAATAAAATCCGACAGCGGCTGGGTTGACATTCAGAGCGGAAGTTATGCAACAATTACAATTGTGATTGCAACCGCAGGTGTTTGTGTGTTCGGAATTTTGCTCTGTGTTGTGTTCATAAGATACTGTAAAAAGCAGAAGCGACAGCGACTTGAAATTGTAAAATGTCTTGAAAAAATAAACAACCGAGAGTACGACCTCGACCTTGACGGCTCAACCGACGACGATATGTCGCTGTTAAAGCAGGAAATTCAAAAAACAACGGTAATGCTTCGTGAGTATGCCGACAATTCAATGCGAGAGAAAGAAATCCTCAAAAATTCGCTTGCCGACATTTCACATCAGCTTAAAACCCCGCTGACTTCAATTTTGATTACAACCGAAAATATCCTTGATGACGATGATATGCCCGTTGAAATCAGGCGGGATTTTGTTATGGATATAGCGCATAATGCCCATTCGATAAATTTCCTTGTAAAAAGTCTGCTCACGCTCTCAATGCTTGATTCGGGAACTGTTGAATTGAAGTTTGGAGATGTGTCGGTTGAAAAAATAATTGACGAGTGCATTTCACGCACAGAGGTTCTTGCCGATATCCGTGATGTGAGAATCGAAAAAACGGTCAAAAATGATTTCAGCCTTGACTGCGATTTTCGCTGGATTTGCGAAGCGGTTTCAAACATTGTAAAAAACTGTATTGAGCATACCGACGGCGGTTATGTCAAAATTTCAGCCGAAAAGAACAGTATGTATTCGGAAATCATTATAAGCGACAACGGCTGCGGAATCAGCCCGAAGGATTTGCCCCACATTTTTGAGAGGTTCTATAAAGCACGAAATTCATCCCCGTCAAGCGTCGGCATAGGTCTGTCGCTTGCAAAATCAATTGTTGAAAAAACAGGCGGATATATTACCGCAGATTCCAAACTCGGTGTCGGCTCAACCTTTAAACTCAGATTTTTGAATGTAAGACTCAGATAAGATAAAAATTAAAAAGCGAAAATTTCGGTCGGGAATAAAGTTTTGTTAAGTAGAAATCTTATTATTCCCGACCGTATTTATGTAATTTTCGGCAGGGGGGCAATTGAAACTGTCTTTATAAATAAAAACAGAAGAGCGACAAGGGTAATTTTGCATAAAATTCCAGTGTAAAGATTGTGTAACTTGCTATTTTTACAAAATAAAAGGATTATGTGTAGTTTTTGTGAGAGTTTTGTGATAAAATCAAATTGTCTAGGGATGTTTGACCCTACGTTTTAAAAGCTTTGAAAGGAGTAATCAAACAATGAAAAAAAGAAGTATGAAGAGAGCGCTCAGTGCCGTATTGACACTTTGTATGGCTCTCCCCGGTGCTTCCGTAGCATTTGGTTCGGCAAGTGCTGCAACAGTTTCCGATGACAGCAGCACATCTGCATCATCAACTGCCGCAGGTTCACTTGTTGAAGATGACGGCTTTACATGGGATAATGCCAATGTGTATTTCCTGCTTACCGACCGTTTTAAGAACGGAAACACCGCAAATGACCATTCATACGGCAGAACACTTGACAAGGACGGCAAACCGCTTGACGGCTGGGATACAAACCCCGGTACATTCCACGGCGGCGACTTTGCAGGTGTTACTCAGTCAATTGAAGAGGGTTATTTTGATAACCTCGGTGTAAACGCAATTTGGATCTCAGCTCCGTATGAGCAGACTCACGGCTATTGTGATTCAGGTAAGGGCTTTGCTCACTACTCATATCACGGCTACTATGTTCTTGACTATACCGAAACCGATGCAAACTTCGGTACAAAAGAGGAGTTCAAAACTCTCGTTGACACAGCGCATGAGCACGGTATCAGAGTTATCATGGATATCGTAATGAACCACACAGGCTACAACACCGTTGCAGATATGGAGCAGTTCGGCTTCGGTACTCTCCTTGACGGTGCATTAGACTTCAAATACAAGCTCACAGATGTAGGTGAAGTAAACGACCACATTGACTATAAAACATCAGAAGAAGACTGGGGCAAATGGTGGAGCAATGACTGGATCCGCAGCGGTCTTCCCGGATATACAGAGGGTGCCGGCGGTGATCTTACAATGTCACTCAGCGGACTTCCCGACTTCAGAACAGAGCAGACAAAGGATGTTACAATTCCTCCGATCCTCAAAACAAAGTGGACTCAGGAAGGTACATATGATCAGAAGGTCGCAAAATACGGTGAATCAAACACAGTAACAGGCTACCTTTCAACCTGGCTTTCAGAGTGGGTTAGGGAGTACGGTGTTGACGGTTTCCGTTGCGATACTGCAAAGCATGTTGATAAGGCTTCTTGGAACCAGCTCAAGCAGGCTTGTGTTTCTGCTCTCAGAGAGTGGAGATCCAACAACAAGGGCAAAGCAGGTGCTGACTGGAAAGAAGATTTCTGGATGACAGGCGAGCATTGGGATCACGGTGTAGGCTACGACACATACTATTCCGAGGGCGGCTTCGACTCAATGATTAACTTCGCAGTTACAGGCGGCGGTGCTCTTGCAAGCGGTAGTGTTGCAAACACATATCAGGGCTATGCAGACAAGATCAACACAAAGGAAGGCTTTAACGTTCTTTCATTTATGTCATCACACGATGAAACACTTACCCGTGGCGATGAGAACACAATGCTTTACAATGCGGCTGCATTCCTCCTTCTCCCGGGCGGAGTTCAGATTTTCTACGGTGACGAAACCAACCGTCCTCTCTATCCCGGCGTTGCATTTGACGGTTACGGCGGATCGGGTCACGCACTCAGAAGTGATATGAACTGGAACGACATGGACAAAACTCTTCTTGCTCAGTGGCAGAAGGTTGGTCAGTTCCGTAACAAGCATGTATCCATCGGTGCCGGCGCAAATGTTAAGCTCTCAGCTACAAGCGGTGTTGCTTTCGGCCGTACATACGATAAGAACGGCGTAACAGATCAGGCAGCTGCAGTAATCGGCTGTAACAAAAATTCAAGCGTAACTGTTGATGTTTCAACTCTTTGGGAAGACGGCAGCTATGTAATCAATACTTATGACAACTCATCTTCAGTTGTTACTGACGGTAAGGTAACTTTCAACAGCGGTGCAAACGGCACAATCCTTATGGAAAATGCTGACGGTCAGCCGCTTGTATCAATCACAGGCGAGCCGAAGTTCTACGGCACAGAGCAGGTTACTGTTTCTCTCAAGGAATGCGACAGCGCAAAGGTTTCTGTTGACGGCGGTAACAAGTTTGTTGTTAAGGACGGCGACACATTCACAATCGGTCAGACAGCTTACAAGAACGATACAATCGAAGTAACTGTTGAGGCTACAAACGACAAGGCAAGCTCAGAGGCTAAATTCACATTCCTCAAGCTCGGCGAAAATGACGAAAGACCTACAACCAGCCCGACACAGAGCACAACTGTTCCCGGTCCGACAGCAAGTCAGACATCAAAGCTTACAATCAAGAGCACAGCAGGCGCTCCGAATGTTTACGCTTGGACAGGTGCAAGCACAGCACTCAATGGTGCATGGCCGGGTCAAAAGGCAGCAGCCGTTTCAGGTCAGGCAAACACATATGAACTCACACTTCCTGTTTCAGCCGACAAGCCATTCAGCGTTGTTCTCAACAACGGCAGCGGCTCACAGTCAGGCGATATCACAGGTCTTTATGACGGTGCTGTTCTCGAAATTCAGAACGGCAATTACGCATCGGTTAAGACAGTAACCAACGGTAATCAGCAGGGAGGCGGCAGCGAGCCAGAGCCTGCAGAGGGTTCTGTTTCCGTAACAATCAAGCCTTACAGCCCATCTGCAAGCTACAAAATCTATGCTTGGAATGATACACAGAAGCTCACAGGCGCATGGCCGGGCGTTGCTCTTACAGAAAAAGATTCTGACGGCAACTATGTTGTTAAGTTCGATAATGTTGACGAAGTAAGCATTATTCTCAGCAGCGGTTCAGGTCAGACAGCAGATATCACAGGCGTTAGAGACGGCGCTACAATCGAAATTACAAACGAAGGTTGTACAACATACAAGCTTACATCAAAGCCAATCGTTGTTTCACCTTATGAATCACTCAAGAAAGAAGCAAGAAAGATTCTTGCTATGACAGCATCAGACTACACAGCAGAGAGCTGGGCAAATGCTCAGAAGGTTCTCAAGTCAGCTGAGGCTATGATTAAAGCAGGCGAAGACGCTACAACAGCTGAAGATATGAATGCTATGATTGCAGACCTCAAGTCAGCTCAGAAGGCACTTGTACTTGCTCCTGCAACACTCACATATGCAGTTGTAGGCAAGAGCGTTGTATCAGGTGTTACAGCCAGCGCTGCAAAGGTAACTGTTACAGTTGACGGTAAGACATATACTGCTACTGCAGACGATGTAACAGGTGCATTCACAGTTGCAACATCAGCTCTCAAGGGAACAAGCACAATCAAGGTTGACGCAACAAGAAACGGTGTAAACGGCACATATTCATATGCTATGAAGAACGGCAACATTGAAAGCGGATTTGTTCCTACATCTCCTACACTTCCGACACAGCCTACTACTTCAACTCAGCCAACAACAGCTACTCAGCCGACTGCACCTACACAGCCTACAACAGCTACAGAGCCGACTACTGCTCCTGCTCAGAAGCTCACAGTAAACGCTACTTCAAATTACTTTGGTTCTGCATCAAAGACAGTAAGCACTGACGGCAAGAAGGTAACTGTTCTCTACAAGCTCAACTCAAACATGGGCGTTGTTGACGGACAGTGGGCTGTTAAGTATGATTCAAGCAAGCTCAAATTCAACATGGCTGATAACAAGGCAGACGGCAAGCAGACAATCATGCCTTCACAGTCAAACCTTATTCACAATGCTTACAGCAATGTAATTAAGGGTATATTTACTAACCCACAGGTACCTACTCAGTACAACGGAGATACATTTATCTCACTCACATTTGAGGTTATCGGTTCAGGTACTGCAAGCGTATATCTTGACACACAGTACCTTACATTAGGTTATGTAAAGGACAACAAGCTTAATCAGGCATCTGTTGTAAATAACAGCAAGGTTTGCGATGTAACAGGCATTGCAGGCTTTGAAAAAGTATCAGTAAACGCATCAACGGTATTTGTCGGCGATGTAACCCTTGGTGATGTTAACATGGACGGCGATATCACAGTTTTTGATGCAACCGAAGTTCAGAAGTATGTTGTTCAGCTCGTTGCATTCACAAACGACCAGTTTACTGCTGCCGATGTTGACCATGACAGCACAATCACAGTTAAGGATGCTACTACTATTCAGAAGTTTGTTGTAAAACTCATCAGCAACTTTTAATAAGTTTTAAAGCAATTGACATATCGTTCCGTTTAGTCGATATAGTAAGGAATGCCCCTCACAAAATGTGAGGGGCATTTTTTTGTACAGTTTTTTAAATAGAAAATGGCAGACAACCGTGTGATTGTCTGCCATTTTGTCATGATGAATTTAAAATTACCGATTATACTTTTACAAGAACCTTTGTAATTTCGCTGATGTACATTTTATGGAAGTCGTTGTCATACCACTTGTCAACGCTTTCACGGTCGGTAATGCTTTCGGCATTAAGACTTTGTGCGTACATTTTTTTGCATTCAAGAACAAGCTTTGCCTCTTCAAAATATACAGAGCCGTTTTCCGTAAACGCAGGAGTAAGACCTGTTTCCTTTACCTTGTCATAATCCTTGCCGCTCTTTGAACCGCAGAATTTGAGGGCATCTCTGTACTTTTCATCAAAAAAGCTCATTGTATAGCGGTCGCCGTTCTCCATAAACGCAAATGTATATCTCTGCGGACGAATAAAGGTGAATACAACGGGCTTACCCCACATAATGCCTACACCGCCCCAGCTTATCGTCATTGTGTTGAATTTTTCTCTGTCACCTGCAGTAACAAGCGCCCAATCATCACCGATAAGCTTAAACGGACTTTCAACAATTTCTTTCGGATTTATCTCTTTGAATGCTGACATATAGATCTTCCTTTCAACAATTGTGTTTTATATAATATGCTTTCAAAATTCTATTTTGAATAGACTGCATCATTTTTTGCCAAAAGATAGACACAGTATTGATTCATACTTATGCCCTCTTTTTTTGAATGTTCGGCAAGTGAACGGTGCAGACTTTTCGGGATTCTCAGCTTGAATTGTCCCGAATATTCTTCAAGACTGTCGGGTTCGTGAATTACAACTCCGCTTTCAAAGGCGGCTTCAAACCAGGCTTTTTTAGCGTTCTCTGCATTTGCAACAGCCGATTCAATCGTATCACCGCAGGCTATGCAACCCGGAAGCTCGGGAAATGATACAACAAAACCGCCCTCGTTCCTGTCCTCGACAATTTCCATACGATATGACATTGCAAGATAATCGTTAAGTGTTTTCATCATCTTTCGCCTCACTTTCAACAATTTGTCTTAATGCCTGTTTTCGTATTTCCGAATAATATTATATATGGTATCGCATATGGTGTCAACAGGTTTTTGAAGTGATTTCAGCGGTTTTCACAAAATGAAAAATATGCAAAATGGATGTATATGTATGTATGAATATGCATAAATGGATGAATAAAATGAATATTCATTTTTTGTGCATATATGCATTTTTCAGAAATTTCGAGGGGAATGTGACATATCAACCACCAAAAACACTGATAATACAGCGAAAATAAAGCAGATTTCGGTCAATTTGTACCCAAAAATGCAAATTTGAAAAAACATTGAATATTTATTCAAAAAACACTTGATTTTTTGAAAACAGAGTGTATAATGTAAGAGTAATAAAAATTAATTAAAGGAAACACCGACATAAAGTGTTTCCAAATTCCGGAGGAATCAAAAATGGCTGACAATAAGATTAAAAAGGTAGTTCTTGCATATTCAGGCGGTCTTGATACTTCAATCATCATTCCGTGGCTTAAAGAAAACTACGACAACTGCGAAGTTATCGCTGTTTCGGGTGATGTTGGTCAGGGTACAGAGCTTGACGGTCTTGAAGAAAAGGCTATCAAAACAGGCGCATCAAAACTTTACATTGAAGACCTCAACAAGGAATTTGTTGACGAATATATCATTCCCACAGTAAAAGCAGGTGCTGTTTACGAGGGCAAGTACCTCCTCGGCACATCTTTTGCCCGTCCTATCATTGCAAAAAGACTCGTTGAAATTGCAAAAGCCGAAGGTGCTGACGCAATTTGTCACGGCTGTACAGGCAAGGGTAACGATCAGGTTCGTTTTGAACTTGCTATCAAGGCTTACGCTCCTGACATGAAGATTATCGCTCCTTGGAGAACATGGGAATTCAAGAGCCGTGAAGATGAGATTGAATATGCTGAAAAGCACAATATTCCGCTCAAGATTAACCGTGAAACAAACTACTCAAAGGATAAGAATCTCTGGCACTTGAGCCACGAAGGTCTTGACCTTGAGAATCCTGCAAATGAGCCGATGTACAATAAGGAAGGCTTCCTTGAACTCGGTGTTTCACCTGAGCAGGCTCCCGATAAGGCAGAATATGTAACTCTTACATTTGAAAAGGGTGTTCCCACAAAGCTTAACGGTGAGGCTATCGACAGCGTTGAACTCATTAAGGAACTCAACAAAATCGGCGGCAGAAACGGTGTCGGTATCACAGATATCGTTGAGAACCGTCTTGTTGGTATGAAGGCTCGTGGCGTTTATGAAACTCCGGGCGGTACAATCCTCTATGCTGCTCACGCAAAGCTTGAGGAAATCTGCCTTGACAAGGACACACTCCACTACAAGCAGAATGTTGCAAATGCTTTTGCAGAGCTCGTTTATGACGGCAAGTGGTACACACCTCTCCGTGAGGCTCTCTCAGCTTTCGTTGACAGCACTCAGGAGTATGTAACAGGTGATGTAAAACTTAAACTCTACAAGGGCAACATCATTGATGCAGGCGTAACAAGCCCGTATTCACTCTATGACGAGGAAATTGCTACTTTTGACGAAGATCAGGTTTATGACCAGAACGACAGTGCAGGCTTCATCAACCTCTTTGGTCTTCCAATCAAGGTTCGTGCAAAGAAAGGCCTTATCAAATAATTAAATCTTTGATTTGCATACATAATCGGGGGCAGGGAATTTCTCTGCCCCGATAAGTGTTTATTACACCTTTTTATTTTTATGCGATTTCATGCGTTTAATCCCTATATTTTGGTGCAAAGAACGCCGTTTCTCAATTGTAGCGGCGTTCAGCGAACGCCAATCGTTTTGGTCGTAAAACCAAAACGAACAGATGTGAATATATAATTGCATAACAATAAGCAGATGAATTGAATTAAGTCGAAACGATTGTACAATCGTTTCGATTGGCAATCAGTGATTGCCGCTACTGTATGACAGTCTATTTGCCCATACAATCTATATGTAAGGAGAAATAATAATGCAGCTTTGGAAAGGACGCTTCAAAAAGGAGCTTTCAAAAACCACTAACGATTTTAACAGCTCGATTTCATTCGACAGCAGAATGTATAAAGAAGACATCGAGGGCAGCATTGCCCACGCAACAATGCTTGGCAGATGCGGCATTATTAAAAAAGAAGAGGCAAACGATATCGTAAACGGTCTTAAAGGCATTCTAGCTGATATCGAAAACGGTACTCTGCACATTGATATGGAGGCTGAGGACATTCACACCTTTATCGAGGGTGAGCTTACCAAAAGAATCGGCGACAACGGCAAAAGACTTCACACTTCAAGAAGCCGTAACGATCAGGTTGCAGTTGACATCAAGCTTTACCTCAAAAAAGAGGTTGTCAATGTAAAAAATCTCGTTGTAGGTCTTATTAAGGTTATTGCCGACAAGGCTGAAAAGTACAGCGAAACCGTTATGCCCGGCTATACTCACCTCCAGAGGGCACAGCCGATTACCTTCGGACATCATCTCCTTGCTTACGGTGAAATGCTTTTGAGAGATGTTTCAAGACTTGAAGACTGCCTTAAAAGAATGGACGAAATGCCACTCGGTTCATGTGCGCTTGCAGGCACAACATATCCGATTGACAGAACAATCACAGCTGAACTCCTAGGCTTTGACAGAATTACAAACAACTCTCTTGACGGTGTTTCCGACAGAGATTACTGCATCGAATTTGCATCGGTGCTTTCGATAATAATGGTTCACCTCTCAAGATTTTCAGAGGAAATCATTATGTGGTGCAGTTGGGAATTTAAATTCATTGAACTTGATGACGCTTTTTCAACAGGATCATCAATTATGCCGCAGAAAAAGAACCCCGATATTGCAGAGCTTGTTCGTGGTAAGAGCGGCAGAGTTTTCGGTGACAATATGACGCTCCTCACAATTATGAAGGGTACTGCACTTGCATACAACAAGGATATGCAGGAGGACAAGGAGGCTATCTTTGACGCACTCGACACGGTTAAAATGTGCCTCACAGCCTTTACTCCCATGCTCGACACAATGCGTGTCATTCCCGAAAATATGAGAAAAGCCGCAGCAGGCGGTTTCATCAACGCAACAGACTGTGCCGACTGGCTCACAAAGAACGGTGTTCCGTTCAGAGATGCCTACAAGGCAACAGGCGAACTCGTTGCAAGATGCATTGAACTCGGTACAGACCTCGAAAATCTTCCAATGGACGAATACAAAAAGGTTTGCGATGTGTTCAACGATGATGTTTACAGCGCAATTTCACTTGAACGCTGTACAAACGAGCGTACAGTATTCGGCGGTCCTGCATCGGCAAATGTAAAGGCTCAGGCTAAGCGTGTTGCAGAAATTGCGGAAAAGCTGTAATTGCAAATCCGTAGGGGCGGATATTATGTCAAGTGCAACATGGTAACCACCTGTGCAAGGACATGGTATACAAATTCACAA
>ERZ824575.247-NODE-247-length-74652-cov-16.039211_pt1 | contig 74652 bp, 75 predicted proteins | sample MGYA00519470_ERZ824575 | MGnify/ENA primary metagenome ERZ824575 (study PRJEB31778, sample SAMEA3449170) | human gut metagenome | biome: human gut; feature: human-associated habitat; material: faeces | place: United Kingdom | collected 2010/2012 ... | reverse complement strand
TAATTATGAAAAGAATTTTAGATTAAGAATGTGGGTATCAGATGATACAGATTTTTCAGATGGTTGTATGAATGATAAAACATTTACACTAACAGTAAATGTCTATGCTGATGGAAAAGTAGTAACTGATAACTTAGATACAACTAATACATTAGATAGTATTACAGTATCAGACTGTACATTAGATCCAGCATTTAATAGTGCTACTACAGAATATAGTTGTACAGTTAAAAATAGTGTAACAAGTGTAAAAGTAAATGCAACTGCTACTAGTAGTAAATCAAAAGTAAGAGGACTAGGAGCAAAAGACCTAGTAGAAGGAAAGAATACTCTACCAATTAGAGTAATAGCAGAAGATGGTAGTGAGAAAATTTACAATGTTAATGTTACTAGAAAAAATCCTATAGAAAGTATATCTATATTTAAAAAAGAATATGAAGTAATAACCACTGAACCAACTTTAACAACAACAAGTGATGCTTCTGGTGATGAAAGTGGTTTATATAAATCAACAGATACAAATACAGGAGACCCTACTTATTATTTTAGAGGAAACGTTACTAATAATTATGTAAAGTTTGCTGGTCAAACTTGGAGAATAGTAAGAATCAATGAAGATGGAACTATCAGAATTATTATGCAAAAAGCTGCTAATGGTAAAAATTATCAATTCAATTCGAATCCAAATAATCAGAGTTATATGTATTATGATAATTCTGATGCTAAAAGAGTATTAGAGTCTTGGTATAATACAAATATAGATAGTAACGATGAATTATCTTCAAAAGTTGTTAATGGATATTATTATTGTCAACAGGCTAAAGTAAAATACAATTCGAATTTTAAATCTGGCAATGCTAACATGGCATTATATAATAGTTATACTCCAAATTTTAAATGCAATACTGATGGTAATGGAAAAGGATTAGTAAATGCAAATATTGGTTTAATTACTTATGATGAAGTAGTACATGCAGGTGGATATTTAAAACAAGTGAACGAAAAGTATTATTTATATAATTTTATTACGTGGACAATGAGTCCGTCAGGTATCAATAATTCACTTTCACAGGCGTATACAGTCAATAGTGATGGATATATAAAAGGACGACTATTATCCTTTGATGCTTATTATAATAGCAATTCTGCAGGATTTTATCCTGTCATAAATCTTAAATCAGATACTCAAGTATCAGGAACAGGCACAAGCTCAGACCCATTCGTCGTACAGTAACCTCAAAATAATAAATATTAATAAAGTATATGTATTAGCTACATTGACAGCATTTACATATACTTTTTTTCTTCTAAAATAAAATTCCTGTAAAAAAACGCCTACTTACTTTAAACTATTTTCTTCCTATTGTATAATAATACCAAGGAGTAGATAACATGATAGATTTAACGAATTTAAATGATAAACAAAAAGAAGCAGTATTAACAACAGAAGGACCATTATTGGTACTAGCTGGTGCTGGTAGTGGAAAAACTAAAGTATTAACTACCCGTATTGCTTACTTAATTGAAGAAGAAAATATAAGCCCTTTTCATATTTTGGCCATAACATTTACGAATAAAGCAGCAAAAGAAATGCAAGAGCGCCTATTTAAAATAGTAGGAGAAATAGCTAGAAACATTCAAGTATCTACATTTCATTCCTTTGGATTAAAATTATTAAGAGAAAACTATGAATTATTAGGCTATGAAAGAAATTTCGTTATTATGGATAGTGATGATTCTCTTACAGTTATTAAAAGAATTTTAAAAGAATTAGACCTAGATTCAAAAAAATATAATCCAACTGCTATTAAAAATAAAATTAGTGGTTGTAAAAATGAATTAATGTCACCAAAAGATTACGAAATTTATGCAACAACGGAATTTGAAAAAATTGTTTTAACCGTTTATGAAAAATATGAACAAAAACTAAAAGCCAATAATTCCGTTGACTTTGATGACTTGATGGTACTTCCAATTAAACTTTTTAGAGAACATGAAGATGTATTAGACCATTATCAAGACCGTTTCCGTTATATTTTAATTGATGAGTATCAAGATACTAATGAAGCACAGTACATATTAGCAAAAATGATGGGCGCTAAATATCGTAATGTTTGTGTAGTTGGAGATGAAAACCAATCTATTTATTCCTTTAGAGGTGCTAATTATCGTAACATTTTAAACTTTGAGAAAGATTATAAAGAAGCAAAAACAATTAAACTAGAACAGAATTATCGTTCTACCCAAAATATTTTAAATGCTGCGAACCAAGTAATTAAAAATAATCAAAACCGTAAAGATAAAAATTTATGGAGTGATAAAGGAGCAGGAGATAAAATTAACTATTATCGTAGTTATGATGAAAAAGATGAAGCCCATTATGTAGCTCATACTATCAAAAAACTAATTGAGGAAGGAAAAAGCCCTGATGAGATTGCTGTTCTTTATAGAACGAATGCACAGTCCCGTACGGTAGAAGAAGAAATGCTAAAAGAAAACATACCTTATCGTGTAGTAGGTAGCTTTTACTTCTATGCTCGTAAAGAAATTAAAGATTTAATGTCTTATTTACGATTAATTCATAATGAAAAAGATAATGTATCTCTTCAAAGAGTTATTAACAGTCCTAAAAGAGGAATTGGTTTAAAAACAATTTCTAATTTAGCTACTCTTGCCGATATTGAAGGTAAAAGTATGTATGAAGTAATTACATCAGGAAAAGAATTAGAATTTAAAAAAGTAATAGAAGACTTAAAAAAAGTAGCAGAGAATGTAACATTAACAGAATTAGTAGATAAGATTTTAGATACAACAGGTTACCGTCAAGAATTAGAAAATGAAAAAACTTTAGAAGCTGATATCAGACTAGAAAACTTAGAAGAATTTAAATCTATTACCAAAGCTTTTGAAGAAAGAGATGGCGTAATTTCATTAGAAGATTTCTTATTTGAAGTAAGTTTAGTAAGTGATAGAGAAGAATATAAAGATGCAAAAGATAAAGTAAGTTTAATGACTGTTCACTCAGTAAAAGGACTAGAATTTAATGATGTCTTCGTAATTGGACTAGAAGAAGGAATATTCCCACATATGAATTCTTTAATGGATAACCAAGACTTAGAAGAAGAAAGACGCCTTGCCTATGTTGCAATTACTCGTGCTAAAGAAAGATTATATCTAGTAAATGCAAGACGAAGAATGTTATATGGAAAAGACCAAGTAAATCCACCAAGTAGATTTATTGGTGAAATTGATAAAGAATTAATAAGTACAAATACAAAAGAAGAAAAGCCACAAGAAATAAAAATTGATAAGCAAGAAAAATTTTATTCTGAAGATGTAGATTGGAAAGTAGGAGATTATGCCTACCATGATGTCTTTGGTGCTGGTCGTGTAGTAGAAGTTACTAATACCTTAATTAGTATTGCTTTTAAAAGTCCACATGGTATTAAAAAGTTAATGAAAAATCATAAAAGTCTTAAAAAAGTATAAAGGTAGGAGTAGTATGAAAAAAATAAGTGATGTTAAAGAAAACATAAAAGAAGGTTCTATTCTAACACTAAGTAATATATCAGGTTACTGTGCTTGTATTATTAGATATGATGGAGAAGTATTAAAAGATGTAAGTGAAGTAGAATTTGGAAATTTATTAGAAGAACTTCCTAATATTAAAAATGTGATAGAAAATGAAAAATATTTAAAAGTACGCTATAATTTTGAACAAAGAAAATATGAGTCTGCTATTATGAATAAAGTAAGAAATGGTGGCTATAAAGAAGTCTATCAGGAAGAATTAATCAGTGATTTTTTAGTAAATAATGAATCATTTGAAGCAAGTCTTATCGATTTAGATACTAAATTATCTATAGAAAAGAAAGTTCCAAAAGTAAAACAAATTTCATAGGAAAAGGAGAAATTTATGGAAGAAAAAAACTTAACACTATTAATTATGGCAGCAGGTATGGGAAGTCGTTTCGGTGGTTTAAAACAAATCGAACCCGTTGGACCGAATAATGAATTTATTATTGATTATTCAGTTTATGATGCTATCAAAGCAGGATTTAATAAAATTGTGTTTATTATCAAAAAAGAAAATTATGAAGTGTTTAAAGAAACAATTGGAAAAAGAGTAGAAGATAAAATTAAAGTAGAATATGCCTTTCAAGATTTGAATGATCTACCAAATGGTTACGAGTGTCCTAGTGATAGAGTTAAACCTTGGGGAACAGCTCACGCTATTTTATCTTCTAAAAATTTAATTCATGAACCATTTGCCATTATTAATTCTGATGACTTTTATGGAAGAGATGCTTACTATACAATTAGTAACTTCTTAAAAGAAGAAAGAAAAGAAAATACTTATGCCGTAGTTGGATACCATGTTAACAATACTTTAACAGAAAATGGTAGTGTAAAAAGAGGCGTATGTAAAGTAAAAAATAATGAATTAGAAAAGTTAGTAGAAAGTAGTATTCAAAAGATAGATGGTATTATAACGGCCACTCCACTTGATGGAAGTATGCCATTTACTATTAGTCAAGATACCTATGTATCTATGAATATGTTAGGATTTAATCCCACAATCTTTTCTTATATTGAAGAGCATTTTCCAAAATTCTTAAATGATAATCAAGATAACATATTAAAGTGTGAATATCTAATTCCTGATGTTTTATCAATGGCTACAAATGAAAACTATGCAAAAACCTTAGTAATCCCTACAACTGCTAAATGGGAAGGTGTAACCTATAAAGAAGATAAAGAACAGGTAGTAAAAGCAATTGAGAAGTTAATATTAGAAGGTGTTTATCCACAAAACTTGTGGAAAAAGTAAAATGAAGAAAAGAATATTGTGGATAACCGTTTTCTTTATCATAGCAGCCATACTTATTTATATCTTAACGAATCCTAAAATAGAAAAATGGACCTATGACTTACCAAATCATTATGCTATTAAAAAGACAAGTGAAACGAGTGTAGTGTTAGGAAAATATGTAAATAATTTATTTGAAATAGAAGAAAATAATAAGCAGGTAGGTATCACTGATTATATAGCAGAATTTGCCTATGGAAAAAGATATGTTTCCTTAAAGTGTTTGACACTTGATAAAAAAGAAGTAAATGTAAAGTTTTATATAGTTGACACAATGAATGATAATATCTATGGACCATATGAAAATGATGAAACCTATGAGAAAGTTTTAGAAAAAATTGTAGAAGAAGAATTATCATCTTGGATTAAAACAACTACTAAGCCAGAAAGTGCAGTAAATAAATAAAAGGAGAACAGTATGAAAGAGAGAATTGATGAGTTAGTAACCATTTTAAATGAAGCAAACTATAATTATCATGTTTTAGATAATCCTACGATTACAGACCAAGAATACGATAGTTTGTTTCGTGAATTACAGATATTAGAAGAAAAAAATCCTAACCTAGTAAGAAGTGATTCTCCTACCCATAGAGTAGGTGGAGTAGTATTAGATTCATTTAAAAAAGTAACTCATAAAATTCCTATGATGTCACTAGGAGATATTTTTAATGAAGATGAAGTAAGACAATTTGATGCCAGAATAAAAAAAGAAGGAATTAATCCCACTTATGTATGTGAATTAAAAATAGATGGTTTAAGTGTTTCTTTACATTATGAAAAAGGAAAATTAGTAACAGCTGCTACTAGAGGGAATGGTACAATTGGTGAAGATATTACGAATAATGTAAAAACCATTAAAACAGTACCACTTACTTTAAAAGAAGAAATTGATATTGAGGTTCGTGGCGAGATTTACATGAGTAAAGAAACTCTTAAAAAGTTAAATGAAGAAAGAAAAGCTAAAAATCAACCACTTCTACAAAACTGTCGTAATGCAGCAGCTGGATCTATTAGACAATTAGATTCTAAAGTTTGTGCTTCTCGTAAATTAGACTGTTGGATCTACCATTTACCAAATCCAGAAGACTATGGAATTAAAACGCATTGGGAAGCTTTAGAGTTTATGAAAAAACTAGGCTTTAAAACGAATCCCAACAATCTATTAGTAACCGATGTAGATGGTATTATTGATTACATTCATTATAAAGGTAAAGAACGTCCTAACCTTTCCTATGATATAGATGGCGTTGTAGTAAAAGTAAATAATCTAGAGGAACAAAAAAAATTAGGATTTACTGCTCATCATCCTAAATGGGCAATTGCTTATAAATTTCCAGCAGAAGAAGTGTTGACCAAATTAAAAGATATTATTTTTACGGTAGGTAGAACTGGACAAATAACCCCTAACGCTGTTTTAGAACCAGTTATAGTAGCAGGTTCCACTATATCACGTGCTACTTTACACAATGAAGATTATGTAAAAGCAAAAGGATTAAAGATAGGTGATATCATTTCCATTCATAAAGCAGGAGATGTAATCCCTGAAGTAGGTGAAGTAAAACTAGATAGGCGTACAGGTGATGAAAAAGACTTTGAAATGATTACAAGATGCCCTATGTGTAATGAACCAATTTTCAAAAAAGAAGGTCAAGTAGATTATTTTTGTATCAATCCTCATTGCCCTGCTAGACATATTGAAGGATTATGTCACTTTGTATCTAGAAAAGCTATGAATATAGATGGATTGGGAGATAGAATTATTGAAGACTTCTATAATTTAAAGTATATTAAAGATATCACAGATATTTATAAACTAAGTTGTTTCCGTGATGAATTAACTGAACTAGAAGGTTATGGTAACAAGTCTATTGATAACTTATTAGAAGCAATTGAAAATTCAAAAGAAAATTCTCTAGAAAGATTATTATTTGGATTAGGAATTCCTAATGTAGGAGAAAAAACCTCAAAAATATTAGCAGCTCGCTACGAAACTTTAGATAATTTAATGAATGCTACTTTTGAAGAATTAAATCAAATTCCTGATATCGGAGAAATTATAGCTAAAAGTATTATCGACTTCTTTCAAAATGAAAAAAATAGAGATATTATTGAAGAATTAAAAGAGTTAAAAGTTGGTATGGAATATACTGGCCCTAAAGTAGTAATCAATGAAAACTTTAACGGTAAAACCTTCGTAATTACAGGTACTCTTACCAAATATACAAGAGATGAAGTAGAAGAAAAAATAGAAAATCTTGGTGGTAAAACTTCTTCATCAGTAAGTAAGAAAACAAGTGCCGTAATAGTGGGGGAAAATCCTGGTAGTAAATATACAAAAGCAGTGGAACTAGGAATTCCAATTTGGAATGAAGAAGATTTAGAAAGTAGGTTTTAATGTGAAAGAAAAAGGGTTGATGATTGATAAAGATGGAATATGTTATCCTTTTGGAACTCATGGTGGTAATGAAACACTGGCATCGGGTCATAAATTAAGTTTTGAAAAAGATGTAGTAGATCAATATTTTAAAAAATTAAAACTTAATTATAATAAAGGAGAAACTGTTTATACCAATGCTGAAAGTTTATCAAGAGAGGGAAATATTATGATCTTTAATATAAGGTTAAATGCTTATACTTCTACTCAAATTTTAGCTTATATGCCAATAAACCCTACAGTAGCTCAACTAGATTATTTAAAATTAATTCAAGAAGAATTAGATAAAACAGAATTAAAAACCATTCATGAATTACACCCTACTTCTATTAATTATTCTGATGCTACTGATTATAGTAGTATCTTAGAATATATAAATAAAAAGACACAAAATTTATCTAAAAAAGATATTCAAAGTAAAGGAAAGATAATAAAATGAATAAATTAGATGATTATAGAATAGTATTTATTTATGGAACAGATGAGATAGAAAAAAATATAACGAATGGGAAAATAGAATATTATGGAGAATCCTATAAAGATTATCTTCATAATAGATATTTATTAGATTATGTAAAAGAAAAATACCCAGAAGTTCCAATATTTAGTCAACTAACGATTAGACATCAAAGAGAGTTAATTGCCTATTTCTTAGTAAAAATGGGGCACATTATCTTTTTTAATACGACTTCAAAAGATGAAAAAGAATTTAAAAAATATGGTAGAACAGGTCAATTTATGATGCCAGATGTAATAACAGAAGAGCAAGAACTAGCTTTAAATAAGTTTTGCCAAGAGATTAAAGATTACGATATTTTAATAGACTATGATATTACATTAGAAGATGGCATATTGAATTCTAAAAGTATTCAAGGTACAGGGGACCAAAACCCAGAAGCAATCATTCAAAGCTATAACCAAAATAGTAAAATTAAATAAACTCTATTGACATTTATACAAAATAATGTAAAATATTAGCTAGTGAGGAGATATAAGCAATTTTTTTGTGAGCTATCTCGGGCAAAAGTTATAAATGCTTACACAATTATTTGGAGTCACGATAAAATTTACTCGTGGCTTTTTTTTCGCCCCATGAGTAGGAAAGGAGAAAATAACTTATGGATTCAAAGAATCAACCAAATGAAGTAGAAAGCAGTATTTTTAGTCAAGTGGGAAGTTACGCTATATGGTGTGCTAATTATGATAAAAAGGTATATGAAAAAAGTAAACAAGAAGTGTTAGAAGATATTGGCGTTACTCAAAAAATGATATTAGATATTTTATCATTACTTGAAAAATTAGGCTATCCAATGGACGAATTAGGAACTTATTTTTATGAAAGATTAATTTTAAGTGTATGTGAAAGTTTAAATGAAATTATAAAAGAAAAAGATATGGAAAAATATAATGAATTAGTAGCTAATTTAAATGATAATTATTCTAGTTTTTACCTATGGTTAGCAAGAGAAGACTTAGAAATTGGTATCAAATCATTCCATTTCTATATTGATCAAGCAATATCTAAAATAGATAAAGATAAGATGGATAAGGAATTAACTTCTAAAGTAAGAGAATTGTTTAAAGAATCAAATCAAAATATGTCTGATATAGAAACATTAAGATTAAATCATGGTAAAACAGCTTTATATTTAGCTACCCATTTATTAAATGATAGTAAAGTAACCAATATCAGCAACTTAGAAAGTTTTAAAATGAAAAAACTAGGTACTTTTTCTGGTACTAAATTAAATTTAAAAGAAAAAAGTGAGTGTGTATAAGTAAGTTTGCGAGCTACACAGAGATTATTCTTACACGTACAAGGTACGGAGTCACTGATAGTTATAGGTGGTTCTGTGCCTTTTTGCATCTAAAAATATGATATAATGTAAAAAAATAATAGAGGTGAGAAAATGAACAATCTAATAATAGAAATTCCAAATATTAGTGATCAAGAAATGATAAATGAATTAGCTGTTCAAGTACATAATTTACATGTGAAATGGCGAAATGATTTATTTATTAAATGTGATGATATGATGCCAAAAGAAAGGCTAGAGGATTTAATTAACCAAAAAGAAATATTAGTAGCAAGATTAAATGATAAAGTGATAGGATTTATTACCTTTAATATAAGAGAAAAAAGTAATCAACAAGGTTTTCGTGATAGAAAGCAATTAAATATTGATGTAATTTGTGTAGATGAGAATTTAAGAGGAAAAGGTATAGGAACTAAAATCTTAGAACATATAAAAGAGTTCGCTAAAGAAAACAATTGTACAGATTTATATTTAACTGTAAATGAAGAAAATTTAGATGCAATTAAGTTATATGAAAAATTTGGCTTTCAGTTAAAAAATATAGCTTATTCAATGAAGATAAAGTAAGGAAGTGAAAATATGGAAAAATTAAAACATGTAAAACCATCAAAAGAGTATGAGCAAGAGGCATTAGAATATATAAACGAATTTTATGAATATAACTCTGATATAAATGGAACTGGTGGTTTACAAAGATATTTAGATAATTATGATGGATGGTTAGAAAAATTAGAAGAAGATAGAACTAGAATTCCAAATGAAGAAAAAGTACCAGCAGAAACTTATTTTCTTGTAAGAGAAAATGATAATAAAATCGTTGGTATGATAAATATTAGATTAACTTTAAATGAAAATTTAAAAAAGTTTGGTGGTCATATCGGCTATAGTATTCGTCCTACAGAAAGAAAAAAAGGATACAATAAAGTAAACCTATACTTAGGCTTATTATGCTGTAAGGAACATGGTATATCAGAAGTATTAATGGATTGTGATAAAAGTAATCTAGGATCAGCAAAAACCATGCAAGCGTTAGGTGGAAAATTAATTAGAGAATACTATGATGATACTTATGCTCATTGTACTGTTCAAGATTACATAATTAATGTAGAGGAAGCAATAGAAAAATATTCTAGTATATATGAACCGTTCATTATAAATGATGATATAAAGGATTTTAGAAAATAAATCTTGATTATATTTAGCACAAAATTACTAATAAACATTAGTAGTTTTGTGCTTTTTTGTTCTTTAAAATATGTTATAATAAATATAAATAAAAGAAAAATGTCAGGGAGATGGTAAAATGCTAAATCATGATACTTTAAATAAGTTAAGAAAAAATTATGAAAAAGACAAATTAAATAAAATAAGACATAGAGTGTTGAACAAGGTTCAATTAGTAGACTTAATTCAAGATGTAGATACTAAATTAAGTAATGAATTTAGTATCAATATTAAAACACATAGTGTTACTAATCAAGAATCATCTGGTCGTTGTTGGGCCTTTGCCGCTTTAAATATTTTAAGAGAAAAAGTAATAGAAAAATGCTATTTAGATAGTTTTGAATTATCTGGTAGTTATATTGCTTTTTATGATAAATTAGAGAGATTTAATATTTTGTTAGAGCGTCTAATTTCTTATAAGAAAGAGAAAAGGACATTATATGATAGATATGTTTCGCAATTATTAGAAAATGGAATGACAGATGGTGGATTTTTTACACAATTTGCTAATCTTGTAGATAAATATGGTGTAGTTCCTAAAAATGTTTTTCCAGAAACATTCTCATCTTCTAATACCTATGAAATTAATCAAATTTTATCTAGATTATTAAGAAAGTTCTACTTAGAGCTAGAAGAATCTAGTAATGAAGAAATGTTAAAAACAAAATATATAGAGAAAGCATTTACTATAATTACTAGTATATATGGAATGCCACCTGAAAAGTTTAATTTCGAATATACTAGTAAGGATGGTAAATATCATATAGATAGTAATATTACTCCAAAAGAATTTTATGATAAATATATAGGTCTTAATTTACTCGATGACTATATAGAAATATCATCTTATCAAGATGATAAAATAAAATATAATCATGTATATAGAGAAGAAGAAACATCAAGAATAAGTAATAGAAATGATAATGTAACCTTAAACTTACCACCTAAGGAATTTGAGAGTTTAATTTTAAAACAATTAAAGAAAAATGAACCAGTTTATTTTTACTGTTCTACAACTTCTAAGAGGATTGATGGAATATGGATTGATATTATGGAAAGATATGGAGAAATTTTTGACCTTGATTTAAAATTAGATAGAAATTCAATCTTAAAAACAAATGGAATTACAAATTGTCACTGTATGATAATAACTGGTGTTAACATTATAGATAATAAAATCACAAAATGGAAAATAGAAAATAGTTGGGGTAACAAAAGTGGTAATCAAGGTTATTATATAGCTACCAATGACTGGGTAAAAAACTATGTACATAGAATCGTTATTAATAAAAAATGTTTAACCTCTAAACAACTTGAAATTTTAGAAAAGAATGTAATTGAAATAGAAAAATGGGATGCAAAATTTTAAAATGAATATTAGTCAATGATGTGAAACAAAAATATATAGGAAATAACTTAGTAATAACTGAGTTGTTTTTTTATGAATTTAATAATTTGTTTTTCATTTCTATAGGTGATAGAAAATTTAATACTTGCATTGGAATATTATTGGACCTCTTTAGATATTGTTTACCTTGATATCTTAAGTCTTCTAGTGAATAAAAAAGATAGAAAAGAATAAAATCATGATACTCGTAAAATTATTTATAGTGAGTTTCCTAAATTTGTTACTTCTGGAAAATTAAATATTGATGAAATTCAATACTATAACAGTACATTAAAAACATTAGTATGTTTACCACCGGATATATGTGAAAAAGTAATGAAGATTCTTAATCTTCCTTTAGTAAGAAGCATGGATATAGAAAAACAAAGTAAACTAAAAGAACTAATATTAAGTCCAGAAAATTATGGTAGTTTGGAATATATATATAATAGTTATAAAGAAAAGGAAAAAGAATATGATTAGTTTCACAGAACTAAATTTGAATCCAATGCTACTAGTTACAATCCTGAAGTATCACTAGTGACAGTAGCAGAATTATTAGAATGTGATCATAATATAGACGAAGTATTAGATGGTTTTGGTGATGATGATGAGATTACTCCAAAAACATTAATTCGTTCACTTGCATATAAAAATAATCAAAATAATTAAAATCGTGCTATAATTATACATAGTTATTTGTTATAATACTATGTATAATTTTTTTATGGAGGTAAGTATGGATAAACTAACAAAAGAAGAAGTATTACATGTTGCGCATCTAGCTAGAATTGCTGTAACAGAAAATGAAATAGAAAAATACCAAAAAGATTTAAAAAAGTTATTAGATGAAGTAGATAAAATCAAAGAAATAGAAGTGGAAGATAATAATTTATTAGTAACACCTGTTTCTTATCAGTCAACATTAAGAAGTGATTCTAGTGTAAGAAGTGTTGAATTTAATGAAATAAAAAAGAATGTGCCAGCAACAACTGGTAATTTTGTAGAGGTTCCGGTGATGGTAAGTGAATAGATATTTAGATTTAAGTATAAAAGAATTGCATGAATTATTATTAGAAAAAAAGATAACGCCACTAGATTTAGTAGAAGAAACTTATAGTAGAATAGAAGAAAATAGTGACTTAAATAGTTTCATTACTTTAAATAAAAGTGAGGCTTTAGCTTATGCTAAAAAATTAGGAGAAGAAGAAGTAGAAAAAGATAACTTGTTATGGGGAATTCCAATAGCGATTAAAGATAACATTTCTACTAAAAATTTAAGAACAACTTGTGCATCTCATATGTTAGAAAATTATGTACCAATTTTTGATGCTACAGTTATAGAAAAAATAAAGAAAAGCAAAATGATTATCATTGGTAAAACCAACATGGACGAATTTGCTATGGGATCTACTAGTCGTACTAGTTATTTTGGTGCTCCTAAAAATCCAATTGATAAAACGAAAATTACGGGAGGATCTTCTGGTGGTTCAGCAGCTTGTGTGAGTGCTCATCTAACTCCTCTTGCTTTAGGAACAGATACAGGTGGTTCTATTAGACAACCAGCTAGCTATACAGGAATTGTTGGTATGAAACCTAGTTATGGTAGAGTATCACGCTATGGTTTAGTAGCTTTTGCATCAAGCTTAGACCAAATTGGACCAATGACTAGAAATGTATATGAAAATGCTCTTTTATTAAATAAAATGGTAGGAAAAGATGAAAAAGATTTAACGAGTGCTAATTTACAAGAAGAAGACTTCACAAGATTAATTGGTAAAGATATTAAAGATATGAAAATAGCTATTCCTAACTATTTTGTAAGTAGTATTGTATCACCAATTATTATAGAAAAAATAAATCATGTAGTAGATATTCTAAGAGCTAATGGTGCGGTAGTAGACTATATTGATATGAAATATTTAGATCAAGCAGTAACTCTATACCAAATTATTGCCATGGGTGAAGCTAGTAGTAATTTAGCACGTTTTGATGGCGTAAAATTTGGTTATCGTTCTAAAAATAGTGATAGTGTAGAAGAAATGTATGCTAATACCAGAAGTGAAGGCTTTGGAAAAGAAGTAAAGCGTAGAATTATGGTAGGAAGTTATTTATTAAGTGGAGAAAACGCTAAAATCTACTATGATAAAGCATTAACAATTAGAAATGCTATGAAACAAGAATTTGACCGTATCTTTAAAGACTACGATTATATTTTAGGACCAACTACTACAACTGTTGCTTACAATTTAGATGAAAGTCTAGATGACCCACTAAAATCTTTCATGGATGATGTATTAGTAATACCTGTTAACATGGCAGGACTTCCTGGTTTAAATATTCCTATGGGTTGTGATCAAAACCATATGCCAATTGGCTTACATATTATAGGAAATAGTTTTGAAGAAGCTAAAATGTATCAATTAGCTTCCTTCTTAGAAGATAAATTAAAGTAAATAGTTGGGAGGTATCACTATTAGAAGATTAAAAATAATAGAAAATAATTTTACCAAAAACTATCGTTTAAATAAGAAAAAAAGTAACCAATTATTACTTACTACAAAAATAGTATTATTTGCTAGTTCCATAGCATTGATAAACCCAGTTAAAGTAACAGCAAGCTCTAATACTATAATAGAAAATCAAGATAGTGAAAAAATAAATGATATAGAAGACGAAATAACTAATACCAAAGAAGAATCAAATAATGATAAAGGTAAAGAATATATTTTTTATGTCTCATTAACATCTTTATTATTAATAGGTTCAGGTTTATGTATCAAATTAGTAACCAATATAAAATCAAATCCCTATGTTCCAAAAACAGGAATCAAACTAGAAGAAGATGACACAGAATATTTTGAAAACAAAAGATTGAAAAAGAGTTCTAGCATTGTCATCAAATAAAATATGGAGGTAAAAAATGAGTGATTATAAAAAAACAGTAGGAATTGAAGTACACTGTGAACTAAAGACCAATTCTAAAATGTTTATTGATTCTATCAACAACTATGGTGGAGTAGCTAATGTCAATATAAATGAAATCGATTTTGCATTACCAGGTACCCTACCAACCATTAATAGTTATGGAATTGAACTAGGAATCAAGGCAGCTTTAGCCCTAAACTGTAAGATTAATAAAAAAGTAGTATTTGACCGTAAAAATTATTTTTATCCCGATCTACCAAAAGGCTACCAAATTACCCAAGCTAGAAATCCCATTGGTGTTGATGGATATGTAGAAATAGAAGTAGATGGTATTAAGAAAAAAATAGGAATTCATGATATTCACTTAGAAGAAGATACTTGTAAAAGTACCCATGCCGAATCTAAATCTTATTTAGACTTTAATCGTAACGGTGTACCATTAATTGAAATCGTATCAGAACCAGATATGAATAGTGAAAAAGAAGCAATGGCTTACCTAGAAAAATTAAAAGAGCTTCTTTTATATACTGATGTATCAGACTGTAAAATGGAAGAAGGAAGTATGAGATGTGATGTCAATGTATCAGTTTCTAAAACAGAAAAGTTAGGAACGCGTACAGAAACTAAAAATATTGGTTCTATCAGTAGTGTAGGACGCGCCATTTTAGTAGAAGCAGATCGTCAAATAGGAGAGTTAGAACAAGGAAATACCATTCAAGAAGAAACAAGACGCTTTGATGAAAAAGAAAATCGTACCATCTTAATGCGTGTAAAAGAAACTGGTAATGACTATCGCTATTTTCCAGAACCAGATATTCCACCTTATATCTTAGAAGATGAAAAAATAGAATCTATCAAACAAAATATGCCTATTCTACCAAATAAAAGAAGAGAAATCTATCAAGAAGCAGGTATTAATCCTGTTAATATTAATAAAATTATTGCAAATAAGGAAATCAGTGATTATTTATTAAAAGTAGATGGCAACCTAGTAATTGCAAGTAATCTACTATTAGGTGAAATCCAAGCTTACCTAAATAAAACAGGAAAAAATTTACTAGATACTAAATTAACTTATGATAAGTTTAATCTATTAGTAGAAAAATTAGATAAAAAAGAAATCAGTAACCAAGTATTTAAAGAAATTATCAATACTATAATGGAAACTGATTCTGATTTAGAAGAATTAATTGCTAGTAAAAAACAAAAAGAATTAACACTAGAGGAATTAGAAAAAATCGTTACAGAAGTAATATTAAATAATCCAGATAGCATTACAGATTATAAATTAGGAAAAGATAGAGCTACTAAATTCTTAATGGGTCAAATTATGAAAGCTACCAAAGGTAGTGCAAGTCCATCTCAAGCAAATGAAATTCTACTTAAGAAACTTAGTGAACAATAGTTTGATTGACTTATTTTGAAACTAAGGTATAATTTAAAATAAGAAGGAGCTAAAAAAATGAAATGGATAAAGAAAAATAAATTTACAGTAATTGCGATTATTCTATTTGTTTTATTTGCAATTATTGGATTTAAAGTAAAAGAAATATTCTTTCCTAACCAAAGAACAGCAATTTATGGAGATCGTCTAGATGGTAAAGTAGCAGTAGAAAAATCTACATATGATGAGTTGAAACAAAAATTAAGTGAAAATGAAAGAATCAAAAATGTAACAATTACGGAAAGTGGACGCCGTATTAATATTATCATGACAGTAGTCGATGATATGGGTAAAGAAGAAAGTAAAAAATTAACAGATAATATTACCTCTTTCTTTAGTGAAAACCAAATCGGTTACTATGATTTTGAAGTATTTGTCAAAAAAGAAGCAACTAGTGAAAATGATTTTCCAATCATTGGTTACAAACACCATAATAGTTCTAGTTTCTCTTGGACAAAAGATAGAGATAAAGTAGAGGAAACAGAAGAATGAAAAAGAAAATGATTATTATAATTCCTATTGTAATAGCTTTGTTAGTATTTATAGGAGTATATGCATACTTAAACCATGAAGATGCAAAGACAAGTTTAACCGTGGTTGAAAAAAAGTGGATAGCAAATAATTCAGATCAAAAATATGATTTTGAAATTGTAAATAATATACCAGTTTATTCTATGGACGGAACTGGCGTTATCTTTGATTTTATTAATAACTTTGAAATTGATACTAACTTAGAATTTAATAAAATTTCTTATTTAAAAGAAGCAAACTCAACAACGAATGGTCTTAGAATTAGAATTTTAGATAATGATACCAATCTAACAGAAAATGATTTACTAATTGCAGAAGACGGTTATGTTTTAGTTAGTAAAGAAAAAAATCGTTATGATAAAATTTCTAATATTGCGACTGGTACCGTAGGAGCTTTAACTACTGATATGGGAGAAGTAAGTTACTTCTTAAAAACAGCTACTAATCTAACATATAAATCTTATAATGATATCAAGACTATGATAACAGACTTAGAAAATGGGACTATTACTATGATGGTAATTCCTCAAATAATGTATTTAGATGAAATATTAACAAGTAAAGATTACCAAATTAATTACTATTTCACAGAAATGTCTAAAAAGATAGTATTAACACTAAGTAATGATAATAAAGAATTAAATAATATCGTAAAAAAATATTATGAAAAATGGAAAAAAGAATACTTTGTATCAGAATATAATGAAGAATATTTAAAATATTATGTTTCTGCTAAAAATATGAATGCTAAAACCAAAGCAGATATGTTATCAAAAAACTATGTTTATGGTTATGTAGAAAATGCTCCTTATGAAGTAAATGTTGATGGTACTCCATCAGGAATCGCATCAGAATATATAGCTAGACTAAAAAGATTAACTGGAATTGATATTACATATAAAAAATATAAAAATATAGAAAGTTTACAACAAGCAATTAATAATAAAGAAGTAGATATTTATTTTAACTATTTTGATGCTTCATTAACAGGGTATACAAATACTGTATCACCATTTGTAGAAGAATATGTAATACTTAGAAATAATAAAAATAAAGAAAATGTAACTACTTTTGAAGAACTAAAAGAAAAGAATATAAATGTACTATCAAATACTGCTTTAGGAAAATACTTAAAAGCAAATTCTAAAGCAAATATCATAGAAAAAAATAAATTAGAAGAATTAACAAAAGATGATAATCTACTTGTTATCGATAAAGAAGTTTACTTATACTATCGTAATACCAAATTTAGTAAGTATGAACCTATCTATACTGCTACTATGAGTAATGATTATACATTTAGTATTTTAAGTAGTGATAGTGATTTATATAACCTATTTAACTTTATTATTACGACAAATTCTTATTATAACTATCGTATTAGTGGATTAAATTCTCTAAATTTATCTTTAGTAGATAGAACATCATTTGAAGAATTATATTTAATCGTATTAGGGATTATTCTTCTACCATTATTAATATTATTAGCTCTATACTTAATACTTAAGAATAGAAAGAAACAAAAGAAAGTAAGAAAAGAAGATAGACGTAAATATACCGATATTTTAACTTCTCTAAAGAATAGGAATTATTTAAATTTAAATATGCCTATTTGGGAAAATAGTAAAATATATCCACAAACCATTATCATGATTGATTTAAATAATATTAAATATGTTAATGATAACTATGGTCATGAAGCAGGAGATAACTTAATCGTAGCTGCCGCTTCTAATTTAGTAAACAATCAACTAGAAAATAGTGAAATCATTCGTACAGATGGTAATGAATTCTTAATTTACTTAGTAGGTTACACCGAAAAACAAATAGAAACTTACTGTAAAAAATTAAATAAAGAATTGAAAGATTTACCATATGGTTTTGGTGCCGCTATTGGTTATAGTATGATTATGGACGACATTAAAACAATTGATGATGCTATTAATGAAGCAACTCTTGAAATGAAAACAGTAAAAGAAGAATTGAAATAAGTAGGTGATTTTATGACCGCTAATTGGCGTGAAAAAGTTCAAAAATTCGCTCATAAAGTATTTCAAATGATTAAAAAGCCAGAAATGCGTATTTTACCCGGGCAACTGGCTTTTTTCTTATTGGTTTCTATTATTCCTTTGTTTGCAATTATTGCAGTGGTTGCTGGAAGATTTTCTCTTTCTATAGAAAGTTTAATTAATGTAATTCATGATACTCTTCCCAAAGAAGTTGCAGAGTTTATCATTCAGATTATAGACGGTAAAACCATTAATATGAATATAATTATTTTCTGTTTTTCAGGCTTTATCTTAGCTTCCAATGGTCCACACTCTATGATAATTGGTTCTAATATTCTATATAAAGTAAAAGATAAAGACTTTTTAACAAGACGCATCAAAGCTATTTTAATGACAGTAATCATGGTAATTCTATTTCTTTTCGTATTAATAGTACCAGCCTTTGGTGATAAAATAGTATCCCTTATAATAGAGTTTATAAAAAATCCTCAAATAAGAAATATGATTTCTGTAACATATAAAATCTTAAAATACCCAACCTCACTACTTATTATTTATTTCTTCATTAAACTCTTATATACAATGGCACCAGATACTACCATAAAAAGTAGAGAAACTACAAAAGGCGCGATCTTTACAACTATTGGTTGGATTTTATCAACAGAAATATTTTCTTTTTATGTTAGCTATTTCGCAAAATATAATCTATTATACGGAAGTGTTGCCAATTTATTAGTTTTATTCTTATGGATATATTTACTTTCTTACATATTTGTTTTAGGAATGGCCCTAAATGCAAGTAGTAGAGATGAATTTGAAAAAAATGAATAGTAGTGCTATAATGTTGAAGAGAAAGGAATGTATATGAAGATAAAAATTGAAAAACAATTAAATAAAATAAAAAAAAATTTAAAAAATTTATATAAAGATTTTAGAAAAAATCCTAAAAAAACAACTTTAACATTACTAAATACTATGATGGAAATCATTAAAAACAACACTTTATTCTTTGTGTTTGTGATTACGAATGTTTTTATTGGTATTTTATTAAGATATTTTACGATTCATACTATGGAAAACTTATTCCTATTAAAACCAATCCTAGCAGATTTAGCGATAGTTTTATTCTTAGGAGGAATTAGTTATTTATTAAAAGAAAAAAATCGTTTTCCTTATCTACTAGTAATTAGTATTATCTTAACTCTAATTTGTATTATTAACTCTGTATACTATACATTTTATACTTCTTTTGTATCAGTATCTTTAATTTCTACTAGTAGGTATGCAGTACAAGTAGGAGATGCTATTGTTGAAAATGTTATGAAAGTACAGGACTTTGTTTATATACTTTCACCACTTTTATTAATCATTACTCATATTAAATTAAGAAAAGTAAAACCAATTTCTAAGAAAGATAAAGAAAAAAGAGATACTAAGAAAATGATTACTACTTTTATTGGAGCAGGCGCTGTATTATTCTTCTTTTTAATCTCACTAACACCACTAGAAATAGGTCGTTATGCAAAACAGTGGAATCGTGAATATATCGTAATGCGTTTTGGCGTTTATGCCTATCAATTAAACGATATTGTAAAAAGTATTGAGCCACAATTAAATACCTTATTTGGTTATGATAAAGCCTTAAAAACATTCAATGAATATTATAGTGAAACACCAGATGAACAAACTTGGACAAATGAATATACTGGTATTTTTGAAGGTAAAAATATTTTAGTGATTCATTATGAAAGTATGCAGAATTTAAATATAGGATTAAAATTTAATGGCGAAGAAGTAACTCCTAATTTAAATAAATTAGTAAAAGATTCTATTTATTTTAGTAATTATTATTCCCAAGTAAGTGTTGGTACATCAAGTGATTCTGAGTTTACTTTTAATACTTCTTTAATGCCAACAAATAATGGAACAGCTTTTGTTAGTTACTTTAATCGTGAATATGTCACAACACCACTTTTATTAAGAGAAAAAGGTTATTATACATTTAGTATGCATGCTAATAATGGTTCTTATTGGAATCGTAATATTATGCATGAAACATTAGGATATCAAAGATTTTATAGTAAGAAAGATTATGAAATTGATGATGTAATTGGTCTTGGTTTATCTGATAAATCTTTCTATAGACAATCTATTGAAAAAATTAAAGAAATTAATGCTAAAGGGCAACCTTATTATGGTACTATTATTTCTCTAACTAACCATACACCATTCTCTGATACTGACAAATATGGTGAATTTGATGTTAGTTTAAAGACTACTAAAGTAAATGAAGAAACAGGAGAGGAAGAAGAAGTAACTTATCCATATCTAGAAGGAACAAAATTAGGAAACTATTTTAAATCTGTTCACTATGCTGATGAAGCGCTAGGAGAATTTATCTCTATGCTAGAAGAAGAAGGAATTATGGATAATACAGTATTAGTTATTTATGGTGACCATGATGCTAGACTTCCTAAAACAGATTATCGTAAACTTTATAATTATGATCCTGAAACAGATAGTAGTAAATCATGTGAAGTAGGAGATGATACATGTACTAGAATTGATAGTAATACATATGAACTATTAAGAAAAGTACCATTTATTATCTATAGTAAAGAAACAAAAGCAAAACTACACAAAGAAGTTACTACCGTAATGGGAATGTATGACGCTATGCCAACGCTTGGTAATATGTTTGGATTCTATAATAAATATCAGTTAGGACACGATATTTTCAGTGTAGGAGATGATAATATTGTAGTATTCCCAAATGGTAACTGGGTAACCAATAAAATTTATTATAATGCCCAAAATGCATCTTATCTTACTTTAAAAGAAACTGAACTACCAGCTGATTATATTCAAAATTGTATAAATTATTCAGAAAAACTATTAAATGTATCAAATTCGACAATTGTATTTGATTTAATAAAGAAGACAAGAGAAACCAAAGAAGCAAAATCTGACTACATTGAAGAAAAAGCAGTTGTAGAAGAATAGGTGATAACATGAAAAAGAATAAAAAGTTAAAAGTGAAAAGAGGAAAAGTTTTAGCTGTAATTCTAGTATTAGGATTTGTAACTTTTCTTTTTTTCTATAACAGTAGGGCAAAACTTCAGGTAGTAACAACCGTAGCAGAAATTGATAACTATCAATACAAAATGGAAAGTAACACAACTAGAATTTATAAGAAATACTTTAAAGAATTAGAACATGAATTAGAAGACAATAAGATAGATGAAGAAAATTATGCTTCTTTAGTTTCAAAATTATTTGTAATTGACTATTATACTTTAAATAATAAGATTACGAATAAGAATATTGGTGGAGTACAGTTTATTCATTCTAATCTAAGAAGTAGTTTTATTGAAAAAGCTTCTAATACCATGTATAAATATATTAAGAGTAACTTATATGGAAATAGAAAACAGAAACTACCAGAAGTAAATGATGTCGAAATAAAAAGTATCAAACAGATAAATTATAAAAATAATAATTATCAAGATAATAGTGGTTATCAAGTAGAGGTAAACATTAATTATGTAACTGATTATGACTACCCAAAAGAAGTAACACTTACTCTAATTCATGAAGAAAACAAACTAGTAATTGTGGAAATAAAATAGTAAATAAAAGAAGACAAGCTACCCATTAAGTTAGTTTGTCTTTTTAATTAAAAGCAAGTTCTATTTCAATTTCATCATCAAGAATTGCTAATACCAAATAAATAATGCCACTTACTAAAATCAGAAAAGAACCTATAAAAGCAAATTTAGTTAGCATCTGTTTCTTAGGGGAATCATAACTAGTTAAATTTAAAATATCTTCATAGCCACTCTTAGCAAAATAAAAATAAATAATAACAAGAATCGTGAATATCAGAATTAATAAATTTTGATACTCTTTTTTACTAACTAAATCATCATAAAGTAAGTATTTATTTTCCTTACTATTAGCATACCAACTAAGTATAATAATTCCAATATAAATAATCCAAACAATATTTTCTATTTTAATATCTTCTAAACGCTTTAATTTATCATTCATAGTAAATCATATATCATAGATTAAATTTTAGAATAGAAAAGATAAAAACTTAAAAAATAAAGAAAAAGTAGGAGAGAATACTATTACAAATAAAGACTATCTTCTATATGAGAAAAATAAAAAGTATAAACATTTCTACCTAAGTAATATGCTTATACTTTTCTTTTTATATTTTCATTTTTATTTTAATATACTTTAAGGATTAAAAGTAAATACCTTTTCCATTACTGCATCTTCTTTATTAAGATTTACTTTCATTTCATGACTAGCACTTTTGATACTTTTTTCATTTAAATTATATACCCAAAGATTAGCTTTTAAATTAGAAAAATATTGTTTACGACCATCACCAGCTAATTTAATTTGAATAATATTTAAAAAATCATCATTACTTTGATACTTACGACTAGCTAAAATATCTTTAAAAATATTATAAAAAGATAAAATCTCTTCTGTTGTGAGGTTAGTATCTAAGTTATTAGAAACAGTTTGTAGTATTTCAAGAAGGGTATTCACATTTCTAACTTCTGTCATCTTTTGAAGTAATGCCTTTAATAGTAGCTGTTGATTATACCCACGGTCAATATCACCTAGTTTTAAATCATATCTATTTCTAGCAAGAACTAAAGCCTCTTCACCATTTAAAGTTTGCATACCCTTTTCAATACAAATTTGACCCTGTCTATTAGAATTATCAGTACATAATCTCTTAGGTACTTCTACATTTACTCCCCCTAAGGCATCAACAATTCCGACAACTCCTTTAAAATTTACTTTTACATAATAATTAATATCAACATCAAAAACATTTTCAATCGTTTGCATCATACAGTCAGTACCAAACCAACCAGCATGAGTAAGTTTATTCTTAGTATTATTACGACAACTAATAGGAACATAACTATCTCTAGGAATAGACATCATCGTAATATTTAAAGTTTGAGGATTAAAAGTAAGAAGCATTAATCCATCACCATTTGCATAAGCATTCTTCTTTAAACCATCTTTCTCAGAATCAACACCCATTAATAGTACAGAAAAAGGTTTCATATTACTAGTATTATTACTTAAAAGTGAAAGAGATGTATTCTTTTTTTGAATCGTTTTATCTTTTTCTAATACTACTTTAACATCGTTATTAATATTTTCATATCCTTCAGCATTTTGAAACATTACACTATAATTACTAGAAACAAACATTAAATCAATCTTACCATCATATAAATCCTTAAGCATTACTAGTAAATCATTATAACTTTTAATATCATTATCATGATCTAAATTATTTTCTTCAATCATTTCTTTCGCAATAATATAATTATCTACTGATAAAGTATCATCAATTAAACCAATTTTATATTTACTAACATCATCAATACTATCTATTTTTTTATCTTTTAAAGTAATCAAACTAGCAGAATACACAATCTTATTCTTGTTAATAGAATCCACAATTCCATAAACTTTTCGAATAGAAAAACATAATACCATATTAATACTAATAAATAAAATCATTAATAAAAGCGCAATATTTTTAGATTTCTTCTGTTTAAATAGAAAAAAGAGAATATTAACTAAAATAATAAAGCCAATAATAAGATATCTAATAGTAGCTTCAATTGGCCCTAAAAGTAAAATATGATAAATTAAAAAGCCACTACTAATTAATACCAGTAGTATCAAAATATTATTAAATTTAATAGTTGTCTTTTTCTTTTTCTGAACGCTCATTTTATCACTATCCTTATTAAGTATTATAACCAAAATTATAAGTTTATACAATTTTGATAGAAAGGATTTTCTTCTGTTTACATTTATTTGTTTTAAAAATGTAAAACGATTAAAAATAAAAGGTCGAATAGTGACTTTTCAAGTAGCAACTGTTATAATATAGTTGAATAATAATGGAAGGAGCTTGGTATATGCAAAAGATGAAATTTAGAATTTATCCTATTTTTATTTTTAGTTTGTGTTTATTACTTCCTTCTAGTATAAAGGCATTATCTCCAGCAGAGATTTTAAATCGTGAGAGTGAGTGCACTAGTATTGAATTAGCAGAAGCAAAAGAAGATGGTTCTCTTACTAAAGTAGAGTGTTTTGATTCCTATCAAGATGCAAAGAATAGTATGAATAATTCTAGTATTGATAACTTAGTAATTTTAGAAAATAGAGTGATAATAGATGCTAAATATGCAGTAATTGATTATGATATAGATTATCCTAGTTGGCATAGGGGATATATCTTACTTTATACTTCTTCTACCAATAATATAGAAGCTGCATATATTCGTGGTGGTACTCCAGATGAAGCTGCTATGATAGATTTTGATTATAATACGAAGCGTGTAAAAATAAAAGTTGCTGGTATTACAGGTTGGATAAATAAATATGATGATAGTTTAAAACTATATGATATTATACCAATTAGTTGGGTAAAAACATTTCAGTATTATAAAGTAGAAAATGATACTTTAACTCATTATTTACCAGGTAATGTTTATGGAACAAAAGGACAATATGCAATTAATATTGATAAAAAGCCAAGTATGTTAAATGATGGAATTTATTATAGTTATGATGGTAATTACTTTTATACTTCAATGAAGACTTTACTACAAGATTATAAAAATGATAATTATAATCAAGCTATAAATAAAGATAATCCATATTATAACTATTATCAATATTTAGCTTTTAGAACAAAAACAAACTATTCTTCTGAAAATATCGATCAGTATATTTCACTAAGAACTAGCAGTGGTTCTAAAATGTTAACAACTGGTTCTTTATTTATAAATGCACAAGATACTTATGGAACGAATGCTATATTAATGATGGCAATTGGAATGAATGAATCCGATAGAGGAAGAAGTTCATATGCACAAAATAGAAACAATTTATTTGGTTTAAATGCTGTTGATAAAAATCCTAGTAATGCAAGTTACTATGATAGCATCGAAGATTGTATCAATACTTATAGTTATGCGTGGTTATCATATGGATTCCTAGATCCAAGAGATTACCGTTACTTTGGTGGTAATCTTGGAAATAAATACCAAGGATTAAATTATAAATATGCATCTGACCCTTTCTGGGCAGAAAAAGCTGCATCTTACTATTATGACATAGATAAAATGTTTGGTTTTCAAGATAGGAATAGTTATAAAACAGCTGTTTTAAATAATGAATATAATAATACTGTATTTGCTTATAAAACACCAGGTGGTGAAATAGTTAAGGACTACCAATATAAGAAGAAAAACGCAAGTATCGTTATTTTAGAAGAAGTAGAAGGACAAACAGTAAATGGAACTAATATTTGGTATAAAATTCAGTCAGACGGTATGTTAAATGATAATTTAGATATTATTGGAAGTAGTAAAGATAATCCAAGAGTTACTTATAATTGGGAGAAAAATGTTGTTTATGTATCAAAATCATACTTTAAAAAGATAGATGAACAAAATAGCGAAACACCAGTAAATCCATCTAATCCATCTAATCCATCTACTCCTAATGAAGATGAAAAGCCAACTCCAAAGAAAGTTTCTTTGATTGTGACGGAAGCAAGTTATGAATATAAAGACGGTTATATTTCTAAAATTAGTCCAGGTACTAGTGTAGAAACAATTAAAAATAATTTAACGAATACTGGAGGAGTAATTACTATTACCGATAGTAATGGTAATACCAAAGAAAGTGGTAATATCGCTACAGGTGACAGAATTAATATCACATCAGGAGTAACAGAAACATTAATCGTATTAATTTATGGTGATATCAATGGTGATGGTAATATTTCAGCAGTAGATTATGTAAATGTTAAAAATCATATTATGGGTAGTAATACTTTAAATGATTTCCAAGCTAAGGCAGCAGATGTTAATGGTGATGGTAATATTTCAGCAGTAGATTATGTAAATATTAAAAACTACATTATGGGTAGTGAAAATGTAATTAAGAATTAGAAAAGAGGTTGTTATGAAAAAAAGATTATTTTTATTAGGATCTATACTATTATTATTAGTACCAATTTTTCCTGTCTATGCAGCATCTCTTAGTATTAGTGCTAACACAAAAAATACTACACCAGGTGGTACAATTAGAATTACTGTAAATGCAAATGGTTTGATAGGAAAGTTTTCCGTTACTAGTTCTAATGGAAGTGTTTTATCAGGAGGAGAAGGTAGTGTATGGTTAGAAAATGAATCAAAGACATATACTTTTACTGCAAAAAGTATTGGTTCAGCTACCGTAACAATTAATCCTTTAGATGTTGCAGATACAAATGGTAATCCTTATTCTGGAAGTAAATCAGTAACTATAAATGTAAATAAGCCTCGTGAAAAATCATCAAACAATAATTTAAAAAGTTTATCAGTAGAAGGCTATGAGTTAAGTCCTGGTTTTAATAAAAATACTTTAGAGTATACTGTAAATATTGAATCTAGTGTTGAAAAGGTAAAGATAAATGCTAGCAAAGAAGATGGTTATGCAAGTATAGATGGTACTGGTGAAAAAGAGGTACAAGAAGGAGATAATAAGTTTTCTATTACTGTTACATCAGAAACTGGAAAGAGTAAAGTTTACAATGTAAATGTTGTTGTAAAGGACAGTAATCCTATTGTCAAGGAAATAGATGGCAAAAAATATACAGTAGTAAAACGAGCTAGTGTGCTAACCAAACCTGAATTTTTTGAAGAAACTACTGTAAAGATAAATGAATTAGATATTCCAGCTTTCTTAAATGAAAAGACTAAAATAACTTTAATTGGTTTAAAAGATGAGGAAGGAAAAACAGTACTATATCGTTATGATAGTAGTAAAGATAGTTTAGAAAAGTATGAATATTTAACTTCAGTAAGTAAAACTATTATTTTTGAAAATACAAGTGAAGAGATAAAAGACTTTAAGAAAACGAAAGTAACCATAAATGAAATGGAATATTCTGCATATCAAATGTCTACAAATAAAGATTATGTTTTAATCTACGGTAGAGATATAGAAACAGGTACAAAAGGTTGGTACTTATATAATATAAAAGAAAATACGATTCAAAGTTATATGAATGATATTGTTTCTAATTTAGAAGATAACTTTGATAAACAAATATCAGAATATAAAATAGTATTATTATCTCTAGCAGGATTATCTTTATTATTACTTTTAATCTTAGTAATAGAAATTGCTTCTAAGAGTAAGATGAAAAAGAAATTAATAAGAAAATTTGAAGAAAGAAAAGAACAGATTATTGAAAAAGAAAAAATAGTGGAAGAGAAAATAAAAGAAGAAAACAAAGAAGAAAATGAATCAACTACTCAAGAAGAAGTTAAAGAAGAAACTAAAGAAAGCTCTAAAACTAATCAAAAGAAAAAGAATGGGAAAAATAAAAAATAGGTTTTATATCTTGTTTACAGATAGAAAAATTGGAATAAATTTAAATACGGTAAATAACATTGCTCGAAAAAGTGTGTCTAAAAACTTGATATAAATCCATTATAATGCTTTAGATAAAGCACATACTATCGGTGATTATACAGATTTTGTTAAATTAGTTAATGAATTGGAAATTGAAATGTTAAATAAATATTTAGAATTATTGTAGGAAGTATTATATGATAGGCAGAATTTTAAAGTAATTAAACAGGTACAATTTACCAATTGTGCTATGCTTAGACCACTTACTTCTTGGTTTTCAGGAAGTGGTGTTTGAAGCTTTGAAACTGGATCTGATATTTTTTCATTTTTATATCGTACTGGTGGAGTATATTCTATACTTTCTTACCGCATTGTCCTAGCACCAACTAAATAATTTTATAATAAAGGTCATACTTACTATCTATGACCTTTATTTTTCTATATATCTTACATAGTATTCATCTAGTGTTAGGTTATTTTCTTTGATAAAACTAGCTATTTCTACTCCTACGTAGCGATAATGCCAAGATTCATAGGAATAACCAGTTATGTCTTCTTTATCTTTGGGGTATCTTAAAATAAAACCAAATAAGTGGGCTTTTTTTTGCATCCAGTTAAATTCTTCAGTTGTTTCAAAATCATTATAATCTACTTTTTCATTATCAATATCTACTACTAATCCTGTTTGATGCTCAGAGTAACCAGGTCTTGCTGAATAAGTATCTGCTTTACTAGTTCCATCTTGTTTTTGATAACTATCGTATAATCCTTTTTGATATTGATAAGAACGGTAAGCTGAAATTGCTCTTATTTTATAATTTTCTTTTAGGGCAGCAGTAGCCATTTTTTCAAACTGTTCTTTTGCTTCATATACTAACATTTTATTAGAATTTGAAAAATTACCAGATATTGTTTGTAGATTACTTGGAACATAATCATCAGGTAAATAGATATATTTATTTACTAGAATACTATTTTGATTTAATTTATTACTTTGTCTGGTATTTTGGTAAAATGGCTGGTCTAGTCCAATATTTACTCTAGTAACGATATCTATATCTGATAGGCTAGGATTTTTCTTTTTATAATCAATATATCTATCTAGATATTGGTAGTGAAAATAATCTATTTTTTTATCAACATTATTAAGTAACTTTAATTTTTCTGTTTTTTCATCTACTTTATTTTTAGTAGGGGCTGCTACTTTTTTATCAATAATTACAACTAATGAAATAATTACTATCGTTATAAAAGTTATTAATACATACCAAAATGCTTTTTTCATAAGATTCTCCTTTATTTTCTAATTTAGTTTACTGAAATATATATAAAAATATTACTAATTGATAATATCTTCTTTTCTTTTACATATTTTTTAGTAGGAGGTAGTTTATGAAAAAAGTAGTAGCTTTTATTTTAATTTTGGTTTTATTAATACCAGGCGTTACTTTTGCAGAAGATGATCCTACACCAAATGCTGGTAGTTCTATTTTAATGGAGGTATCAACAAAAACTATTTTATATGAAAAGAATAAAGATAGTCAGGTAGCAGTAGCTTCTTTAACGAAAATGATGGCACAGATTTTAATTTTAGAAGCAATTGAAAGTGGCAATTTGACTTGGGATGAACAAGTAAAAGCAAGCAGTAATGCAGCTGGTTATGGAGGAACACAAATTTACTTACAACCTGGTGAAATGATGAGCGTTAGAGATTTAATGAAAGGAATTACGATGGCAAGTGCGAATGATGCAACTGTAGTATTAGCAGAAAGAATTGCTGGAAGTGAAGAAGCTTTCGTTAAAATGATGAATGAAAAAGCACAAAAACTAGGCTTAAAAAATACTAATTTTATGAATCCTACAGGATTAGATGAAGATAATCATTATTCAAGTGCTTATGATATGGCACTAATTGCGATAGAATTATTAAAGCATGATGAAATATTAGAATTTTCTTCTGTTTATGAAGATTATTTGCGTACTGATACCCCAAATAAATTTTGGTTAGTAAACACTAATAAATTAGTAAGATTTTATGATGGGGCTGATGGCTTAAAAACAGGTTTTACAGATAATGCAGGTTATACAATGGCAGTTACAGCCAAGAGAAATGATATGAGATTAATTGCAATAGTGTTAGGTGAAGCAGTTAGTAAAGTTAGAAATCAGGAAACTACTAGTCTTTTAGATTATGGATTTAATTTGTATAAAGTTCAAGTGATTAAGAAACAGGGTGATGTTATTAAGACAGTAGATTTAAATAAAGCTACTAAAAATAAAGTAGATGTTGTTTTAGATAGAGATATTACAGTTTTAAGCAAAAAGAGTGATACTGAAAAAAGTTATACTGAAAAAATAACGATTGATGAAGTAAAACTGCCATTAAAGAAAAATCAAGTAATAGGAAACATTGAAATCTATGATGGTACTAATAAAATAGGAAGTTATCCATTGATAGTAAAAGAAGATGTTAAAAAGAAAAATATATTTAAACTATTTTTAGATAATTTGAAAGATATTGTGGTAGGAAACTTAGTATTTTAGATAATATTAGTAAGATACTTAGAAGAATAATTCTAGGTATTTTTTGTTTATTATTCTAAATATATTGATAGAAAAATGTGAATTATATGGTAAACTTATATTAAATAATAAAATATATTTTAATGTATATATGTAAAACAATATGAGGTGATTTGAGTGTTGCAAATGATTAAAGGTGCTATAATAAATAATGCAGATATATTAAATGAAGAGTACATGATAAGTGATAACTGGATTATTGCTAATATAAATGCAGATAAAATTCTAAAAGTGATTAATGAATTTGTTGATATGCAAAAAGATCCATTATTTTTGATAATAGAAGTTCCTACAAATATAGATAATGAAAAAATTAAAGATAATGGGATTTACCAAATTCATAAAGATGTTTACTATCTTGATAATATATCCATTTCATATGCTAAAGAGTTATTGAGAGCATTTGGAAATTTATTTATAAATGATGGTATGGCACAAATTGGTATTGGTAACCATTCAACTGATGCAGAAATTATAACTGATAAATATAATGTGGTTTTGGTTTATAATGGTAGAGATGATGTAGAAAAATATATAGATTTGTTAAATATGAATAAAATAAAACAGGTTGAAACATTAATTACAGCAAGGGATTATTTTACTGAGCCTAATCCTGGGGAGTGTAATTGTATAACTGAAGATGGAAAGACAGTATATGATGTTATAGATATTTTAATTAAAGATGCTGGTTTATATTTTGCAGAAAGAAGAGTAGATTAAAATTTATTTGTTACTGCAATTATTTGACTTGATAACACTATTAATTAAAATATTTTGGTATGAATATTTGCATAAAGAACTAAGACTTATTTAAAATTTTAAATAAGTATCATAGTACCATTACAGTAAGGAAATTTAGTATTTTAGATAATTAAAAATACTTAGAAAAATCAAGAATCTAAGTATTTTTAATTTTATAAAATTAGGAAATAAAAAAGTATCTAATTATAAAGAAATCTTAAAAGTAAAAAAACTATCTATGAAGTAGAAACCAATGATTAAGCTAAAAATTTTTAATTTATACATTTATACTATTTCTGTTATATATTAACTAAGTATATTTTTAATTTTTTCATAGATTATATTAAAGGAAAGTGAAAATATGCAAATAATAGATGATAAAACAGTAGTAGTTACAACAAGTAACGATTTAAAAGAAGCTTTGAGTTTAGATAATGGTTATTTATATATTTATTTTGGCAATGATATAAATCTAGAAAGTGGTTTTGTGATTAATGCTAATAAAGAAAAAGTTATTATAGATGGTACATATTTAAATAATAAATATACTTATACTAATTATTTAACAGATGAAAATGATGTTATTACCGCAAGTTCTACTAATAAAAAAGTAATAGTTAAAAATTTAACTATTAAATCTTCTCATACAAAAGGAATTGTTTCTACACCAGATGATATAAGTTATAGTAATACTAAAATTATATATAGTAACATCAAGTTTAATGGTATTGAATTATCTTATAATCCGTATGGAATTACTTCTATTTTAAATAGTAATATTACGATAGAAAATACTAATAATGTGAATGCTCAAAGAGTATGTGATTGTAATCAAATAGAAATAGGAGGTCAAACTTTAATTGATACTCCAAATACAGCTTTTATATATTTACATACTATTGATGTAGCAGAATTTACTATACTCGAAAATAGTAGAGTAAATGTTACTACATTAAATGCTTTTTTTAATGGAACTCCAAGACTTAATTTCAAATTATTACATAATTCTATATTTAATTTAACTACTAGTAACGGATTTGCTCAAACACTAAATAATGGTTGTCTTAATGTATTAATAGATGAATATTCAACATTTAATTTTATTGAAAATAATCATCAGAGAATACCTATGTGGAATATATATGGAAATTTAGAAGTAAATGAGGGTGCTAGTTTTCTTGTTATTAATAGTTATAAAGATACACCTAGTGATAACTATAATATTTATTTTAAAGGTACTAATCAAAACTTTATTTTAAATAATCCTAAAAATGTAAGTATCTATACTAAAAATGCTAATGTACTACGTACTGAAAATCCTGTTAATTTTTCTTTTACATTTAATAGATTAAATATGTGGAAAGATTCTATTGAGCTTTTATTAGCTGGTACTATAGAGGATTTACCTGATTATTCTTGGTATAAAGAAAATGCACTATCTCATATAACGGGTGTATTTAATAAAACATCTACAGTAATAAATGAAACAAATTATACGGATATTGAAAAAGCTAATTTACCTGATCTTAGTAATTTTGTATTTCAAGGAAGAAAAGAGTTTTCTGTAGGAATGATTAAGGTAAATATTCATGCTTTAGATAATAAATCTGTTAAAATTTCAGGGCATACATTAAAAAATGCTGATGTTTTGATATCGTATGATGGTAATAGTGAAGCTGTTACTTCATCAACTGATGGATTATTTGAATATACTTTAACTGATACTATACCAGATGGTACTGATATCGAAATAACAGTTTGTCAACCAACTAGTTTTATTTATAATACTCGTAAAATAACTACACCATTTAATGGTGAAATCACACTTTTTAATAAAAATGAAGTAATCACATTTAATAATACGCCTATATCTAATACTCCTATGATTTTAGCTAAATTAAAACCTAATTCATTAACAGTTGTTGATAGTAGAAAAAATAGTAGTGACTGGAATCTATATATTAATTACTTAAATCCTATGAAGAGTAAAACTAATAAATTATTAAGTGATAGTCTATTATTTAAAAAAAATGATAGTGAAATAGTAGCAGTAAAAACTATTTCTATATTAATTTATCATGGTACTAATAATGGTGGTGTAGTAAATGTAGAAGATATTACTTATTCAGTAGAAGAAGGCTTGTTATTAGGTTTAAATGATCCTAGCTTTATTATTGATGAAGAATATATAACTAAGTGTATTTGGAGTATAGAATTATTATAATATATTTAAATTTTTATAAGCTTTATTTGGTAGTTAAAAGATAATTACATAAGGGGGTGATATTTTGAAAGAGAAACATATTGTTCCTATAACTAATGGGGTAGGAAGTATAAAACTTGTTAATGGAACTTATAATGTAAAGGCAGAAGTAGCAGGTTATGATTCTTTAACACTTGAACCTAAGATAGTAACATTATCAGATAGTGTAAATGATTATTCTTTTATGTTATCAGCAAATGGTATTTTAAAAATACATGTTAGAGAAAGTGAAGCTTCTGATATACCTATAGTAGGCGCTATATTTATGAGAACTGATATAACTGGTAGTATTGAAGGAGATTATGCTATTACTGATTCAGATGGTAATCTTAAGTTTATAAATGTTCCTTTTTCTCCTGATGGTAGTCAAAAAGTATATTTTAAACAAATATTAGGTGATGGTAAACATAGTTTTAGTGAAGAATTAAATAGTTTTGAATTAGTATCAAATGAAGAAACTGTTAAAATTGATAATCCTATTTTTACATCTAAAGAGTTTAATTTATTTGATACTAGTTTTGTAAATATACCTGTTGATTTAAATGATTTAAATTTAGAAGGAGGTAATTAGAATGAATGATAATAGTTGTTTTAATGATAACTATGAAAGAAAAAGAAAAAAATGGAATGAAAACATGAATTATAAATATTGTTATATTCAAGGACCTAAAGGAGATAAGGGTGATCCTGGACCTAAAGGAGAAAATGGTTATTCTACTATTAGAGTAGGTGAAACTATAACAGGGGATTATAATACTGATGCTAAGGTTATAAATGTTGGTACTGAAAAAGATGCTATATTAAGTTTTATTATTCCAAGAGGAGCAAATGGTGATGATGGAGATAAAATAATAATTGGTAAAACTGAAACACTTGATGCTAATGCTAAAGCTATGGTTATAGATAATCAAATTGGGAATGTACATACTTTGGATTTTTATATACCACAGGGTTTTGATGGTGTAAATGGATTAAAAGGAGATAAAGGTGATCCTGGACCTAAAGGAGAAATGGGTTCTAGTGAGAGAATAGAAATATTAAATACTAAGACAGTTGATGCAGGACAATTAGCTGAAGTTAAAGATGATTTTGATGGTACTACTCATTATTTAACTTTTTCCATCCCTAAAGGAGAAAAAGGTGCTAATGGTCAAACAGGTACAGCAATCCTTGATTCTTATGCTAATCTTTATGAAGATAATGGTAATTCCAGTATTTTAACGCCAAATACACCAATACAAGTAGAATTAAGTAAAAAAGGATTAACTAAAAATACGGATACATCGTTTACTAACACAATTAGAATTTTAAATACAGGAATATATAAAATAGACTATTTTTACGCAGCTGTAGCATCATTAGAAGCTTTCATATCATTAGAAGTAAGAAAAGAAAATACTACTATAAATGGTACTAAAATAACGAAGAAAGTTAATAATCAGGAATATGTATGGTTTAATGGCAGTATAATTACTCGTTTAACTAATAATGAAAAAATAGATTTAGCACTAACTTCTTCACAAAATGTAACTCTTACTCCAGGAGAAGATACTATTTCTTATCTAAGTATTATGAAGATAGATAATTCTTAATTAATATAAAAGTTTAATCTCATTTTATCTTTTGCATATATTATTACTAGTAGGAGGATAATATGTATAATTATTGTGATAAGGGGTATGATAACACTAATAAGAAAATAGATGATTTTTCTAAAAAACATCCATACTGTTATATACAAGGTCCAACTGGACCAAAAGGAGAAACTGGTGCTAAAGGAGATAGAGGAGATATTGGTCCTGCAACTATTAAAGTAGGAACAACAGAAACTGTATCAGAATTAGAAAATGCTAGTGTTAGTAATAGTGGTACTGAAAAAGATGTTATCTTAGATTTTAAAATACCTCGTGGTGAAAAAGGTGAAATAGGTCCTAGAGGATTACCAGGTGAAATAGGTAGAACTGAACATATTGCAATTGATGAAACAGAAACGATAGAACCAGGTGAACCTGCCCAAGTAATGGATACTTTTGAAGACTGGGTTCATCATTTATCTTTTCTTATACCTAAAGGTGAAAAAGGTGAACAAGGCCCTCAAGGACAACAAGGTGAACAAGGAATAACAGGACCACAAGGACCAATTGGTCCACCAGGCCCCTCTAATATAACGGCCTATGGTATTCGATATTCCATGAGTGATGCTCAACTAAATCTTCAACAAGCTATAGATACAACTATTCCATTAAATGAAAAAGGAGTAGCTTTATTTACTGAATATCCAGATGATAATTCTATAAAAATTAATGAATCAGGAGTTTATTTAGTATCTTATTTCTTTACAGGTGCTACCAATGAAGACTGTTCCTTAACTACTTCAATTAGGGCCAATAATATACTTCAACCAGCTACTAATACTACTAGTGAGTTTCAAGCTCAAATTATAAATAATATAAGTGGTTCAACAATTGTTTCACTATTAAAAGACGATCATATTACTTTAAATATTAAGTCTTCTATAACAGTCAACTTAATATTTAATGGTAGTACGAATGCTATGCTTAGTGTTATTAAAATAAGTTAAAATTATAAAAAGTAGATACAGAAAAATTGTACCTACTTTTTTTATGGTAAGAAAGTCATACTTAATGATAAAATTCTATGAATTTAAGTAATCTATTACTTTGTTTTGATTAAAATGTCATTACTTAAAATAAAAAAGGTTCATAAAATATATTATAATGGGGTGATTTATGAAAGATTATATTTATATCAAAATAAAATTTAATAATTATTTAGGATGTTATCGATCTAAAATTATTATAAAAGACAGATGTAATAAAACTGTTTTTAAAGGTATAACAGACCATTATGGTAATATAGAAATACCAGTATGTGATAATGAAATTTATCAGGTATATATTTTATCAAATATTAAGACACTTATTATACCTTTACTTGCTATAAAAAATAAGACTTATCAAATAGATATTAATAATAAAATAGATAATCATCCTATTACATTATTATTAATTGATACTAATTATCCAAATATTAAGATAGAAGGAGGAAAGATAGTTTTATGGCAAGACATACAGTTTCAATAATTAATGGCAGTGGTAGTATAGAATTAACGAATGGTACTTATAATGCTACAGCCGTAGTTAATGGTTATAATGCTAATACATTAAATCCTAAAAATGTTACTATTGTTGATAACACTGACACTTACTATTTTACTATTAGTGCTGATGGTGTTTTAACATTACATGTAGTAGACAATGATGGAATAGATGTAGTAGGAGCTAGATTTATTAGAACGGATTCTACTGGTACTGTACAAGGATTAGAAGTTACTACTAATCAAAATGGTAATGCTACGTTTGAAAATGTACCTTTTTCTAATACAGGTGGATTAGCTATATATTATAAACAAGTAGCTAGTGATGGTGGACATACCTTTGATGATACTTTGAAATCAATTATATTAACTGAACAAAATAAAACAGTTGAAATAGTTAATCCTAATGCACCAGTTAGAAAATTTACTTTAATGGATGCAAATTATAATAATATTCCTATAAATAATGGTCAAATAATACTGGAAATTAATTAAATAATAGTAGATGGTAATCTAAATAAGGGCTTAAAAAATATGAATACTAATTAATAGTTTCTATTTTAAATGAATTTGTTTAAACAAAATAAAATATTTTTAGAAAAATTGCTTTATTGTAAGTAATTTTTCTTTTTTGTATGAGGAGAAGTCATACTTAATGATAAAATTTTACAGCTTTAATTGGTATCAATAATAATGTATTAGTTATACTTAAAATTAGTTTTATCAAATCAAAGATATGAAAATTTTTCCGTGGAAAAAGGTTTCGAAATATGCTATAATATTAGTAGTTTAAAGGAGAAAATTATGTTAAATAATAAACTAGGAATTACTAGCCAAATTGAACTTGCTAATCAAGAAGAACGTATTACGAAGTTAAAAGCAGTAGAATTATTTGATACAGGTAAAATAAATGAGTTTGAAGTTGGAACTTTTGATGGGTTATCTAAAATACACTATTTTTTGTTTAGTGATATTTATGATTTTGCAGGAAAAGTGAGATGTGAAAATATTGCTAAAGGTAATTTTAGATTTGCATCAGTTATGTACTTACAAAATGTTTTGGAAAAAATAGACGATATGCCACAAAATACTTTTGAAGATATTATTAGAAAATATGTAGAAATGAATATTGCTCACCCTTTTAGAGAAGGAAATGGTAGAAGTACCCGTATTTGGCTAGATATGATTTTAAAAAAAGAGTTAAAAATGGTAATAGACTGGAGTAAAATTGACAAAGAAGATTATTTGCTTGCTATGGAAAGAAGTCCTGTAAAAGATACGGAAATTAAATTGCTATTAAAATCAGCTTTGACAGATAAAATAGAAGATAGAGAAGTATTTATGAAAGGTATTGATGTTAGTTATCAATATGAGGGTTATAATACTTATTCTATAAAAGAATTGGCTAATAAAAATAAATAGTATAGAGAAAATAGGTAATAATAGTATTATCTATTTTTTTGATTTTATTTTTAAAAAAATCTTGACTTGGAGCAAACTCTAGGTAGTATATATTAAGTGTAATGCTTGGAGGAATATATATGTTAGAAATATTAAGTAAAGTAGATAGTCCTAGTGATTTAAAACAGTTAACTAGTGATGAATTAAAGACTTTAGCTAGTGAAATTAGAAGTATTTTACTAGAAAAATTAAGTATTCATGGTGGACATTTTGGTCCTAATTTTGGAATGGTTGAAGCTATTATAGCTCTACATTATATTTTTAATTCTCCAGAAGATAAGATTGTGTTTGATGTTTCTCATCAGAGTTATACACATAAGATTTTAACTGGTAGAAAGTTATCTTTTATGGAGAAAAATCACTATGATGATGTAACAGGTTATACTGACTTTGAAGAAAGTAAGCATGATTTCTTTAAGATAGGTCATACTTCTACTTCTATTAGTTTAGCATCAGGCTTAGCAAAAGCAAGAGACTTAGTAGGGGATAAGTATAATGTGATTGGTGTGATTGGAGATGGCTCTTTAAGTGGCGGAGAAGCATTAGAAGGACTTGATTATGTAGGAGATACTAATACTAATCTTATTATTGTAGTTAATGACAATGAAATGTCTATTGCTGAAAATCATGGTGGTCTTTATAAAAATTTAAAAGAGCTTAGAGAAAGTAATGGTACTTGTAGTAATAACTTATTTAAGGCTATGGGACTTGACTATATGTATGTAGAAAATGGTAATGATATTGATACTTTAATTCAAACTTTTAAAAGTGTTAAAGATATTGATCACCCTATTGTTGTTCATATTCATACTGAGAAGGGAAAAGGTTATCAATATGCAACAGAAAATAAAGAAAACTGGCACTGGACTATGCCTTTTGATGTCGAAACTGGTAAATCTAAATTCATAGAAAATGGTGAAAATTATGGTAATTTAACTGGTGAATATTTACTAGATAAAATGAAAAAAGATAAAAAAGTAGTTACTATTGTTGCTGGTGTTCCTAGTAATATTGGTTTTACGAAGGAAAGAAGAATGGAAGCAGGTAGTCAGTTTGTTGATGTTGGTATTGCGGAAGAACACGCAGTTGCCCTTGCATCAGGTATCGCTAAAAATGGTGGGAAGCCAGTATTTGCTACACACTCTAGTTTTATGCAAAGAACTTATGACCAGTTATCTCAAGACTTATGTATTAATAAAAGTAGTGCTACTATTTTAGTAAATACAGCTTCTATTTATGGAATGAATGATATTACGCATTTAGGTATTTTTGATATTTCTTTTATTTCAAATATTCCTAATATGGTTTATTTAGCTCCTACTAGTAAAAATGAATATTTTGCTATGTTAGACTGGAGTATTGAACAAAATTCTTATCCTGTTGCGATTCGCATTCCTGGTAATGGAGTAGTAAATGATGGTAGGACAATTGATACGGATTATAGTAATTTAAATCAGTATAAAGTTGAAAAAAGTGGTAGTGAGGTAGCTATCTTGGCATTAGGAGACTTTTATCAATTAGGAGAAGCAGTAGTAAAAGAATTAGAAGAAAAAGATATTCATGCTACTTTAATTAATCCTAGATATATCACAGGTCTTGATACTAAGTTATTAGATGAAATTAAGAATAACCACAAGCTAGTAATTACTCTAGAAGATGGTATTTTAGATGGTGGCTTTGGTGAAAAGATAGCTAGTTATTATGGAAGTAGTGATATGTTAGTTAAAAATTATGGTATTAAAAAAGCTTTCTATGATAGATATGATGTTAATAGTTTATTGAAAGAGAATAGATTAACGAAAGAACAGATTACGGAAGATATTCTTAATTTATTAAAGTAGGTGTGTAGTATGACAATCTCAGAAGTAAGTAAAAAATATGATTTAAGCCAAGATACTCTTCGTTATTACGAAAAGATAGGATTACTTTCTAATGTACCAAGAAATCAGTCTGGTATTAGAAATTATGATGATAAATCTTGTAGACAAATTGAGTTTATTAAGTGTATGAGGTCAGCTGGTATGCAAATTGAAGCATTAGTTAAATATATGGATTTATTTAAAGAAGGTAAGAAAACAGTTAGTGCTAGAAAAGAATTGTTAGTGGAACAGAGAAAAATATTAGTTTCTAAGCAAGAAGAAATTACGAAAACAATAGAAAGACTTGATTATAAGATAGGACTATATTCAGAAATAGAAGAGGGTATTAGAAAAGATTTCACAGAGGAAATATAAAGAGGATAATTTAATTTTATAAGACTTATTGTTCTAAGATGAAAGTAAGTAATTGGATTAAAGAGTTAAATAGTAAAAGAAAGGAAGATTTTATGAAAAGTTTAGTTATTTATTTTTCCCATACTGGTGAAAACTATATGGAAGATGGAATTAGAAATATTGATAAAGGAAATACAGAAATTGTAGCAGAAGAAATTAGTAAGATTGTTGGGGCAGATCTTTTTAAGATTGAAACTGTTAAGGAGTATCCATATAATTATCATGAATGTTGTGATGTAGCAAAAGAAGAACTTGAGAATGATATTAGACCTGAAGTTAAAAATCATTTAAGTAGTTTAGATAACTATGATACCATTTATATTGGTGGACCTATCTGGTGGGGACATTACCCTTGTCCTTTATTTACAGTATTAGAAGGTCTTGATTTTACTGGTAAAGTTGTGATGCCTTTTTCTACTCATGAAGGTTCAGGATTAGGTAGTATCATGGAAGATGTGCATAGATTTTGTAAGAATGCTACTATAAAAGATGGATTAGCTATTCGTGGAAGTAGTGCGAGATCATCTTTAGAAAAAATAGAAAAGTGGTGTAATCATGATTAAACAAACAGCAGGAAGAGAAGCTTTAGGAGAATTTGCTCCTAAGTTTGCTCATTATAATGATGATATTTTATTTGGTGAAAATTGGAATGATGATTCGATTGATTTAAAAACAAGATGCATCATTACAGTAGTTGCTTTAATGTCATCTGGTATCACTGATAATTCTTTAAAGTATCATTTAGAAAATGCTAAGAAGAATGGGGTTACCAAAGAAGAAATGGCAGGAATTATTACACATGTTGCTTTTTATGTTGGTTGGCCTAATGGTTGGAGTGTATTTAATTTAGCTAAAGAAATATATAAGGATAACGATTAGGGGGTAGAAAATGAGAAGAAGTGCAGGAGTATTATTGTGGAAAAAAGAAAACAATGAGTGTTTTGTGTTATTAACCCATTTTGGTGGACCATATTGGGAAAATAATGATTTTGGTGCTTGGTCTATTCAAAAAGGATTAGTAGAAGAAAATGAAAAAATTTATGATGCTGCTAAAAGGGAAAGCTTTGAAGAAACAAATTTACCCCTTAGCAGTAATATTTCATATCTTGCTACTAAAAAAGTTTCTAAGAAAAAACTAGTAATTATGTTTGAAAGTTATTTTGATGGTGATATATCATCTTTTCAAAGTAATTATTTTAAATTAGAATGGCCTATTAAGTCAGGAATTTATCAAGAATTTCCAGAAATGGATAAAATTAAATGGTTTTCTATTCAAGAAGCTAAAAAATTTATTCACCCAACACAAGTCTTTTTTATAGAAAGATTGGAAAGAAAAATAACGGAAAATAATATATAAATATGGGAGTAGATGAAATGAATAAACAAGAATTTGAAAAGGAAAATGTTTTTGGATTAGGGGAACCTAATGTTAATTTTGCTAAATATTTTATTGGTAACAGTTATTTAAACCCACTTACAGATATGAATAAAACAAGTTAATGTTACTTTTGAACCTGGGTGTAGAAATAATTGGCATATACATCATGATAAAAGTGGTGGAGGTCAAATTCTAATCTGTGTAGCTGGAGAAGGCTGGTATCAAGAAGAAGGAAAAGAGGCAATTAGCTTAACTCCAGGTATGGTTATTACGATACCTGCTAATGTAAAACATTGGCATGGAGCTAAAAATGATAGTTGGTTTAGTCATTTAGCAGTAGAAGTACCAGGCGAAAATACTTCAAACGAATGGTGTGAAGCAGTGACTGATGAAGAATATGATAGGTTAGGTGAATAGAATGAATAACAAAATTATTATTTATTTTTCTTATACTGGTCATACTAGAACGATTAGTAATAGAATAAAAGAAAAACTTGACTGTGATATTTTAGAAATAAAAACAGTCATTCCTTATTCTGATGATTATGATTCAGTAGTAAATGATGAACAAAATAGTGAATCTAGTAATCATTTACCAGAAATACAAGATATTAATGTTGATTTAGATAAATATGATACTATTATTTTAGGTACACCAGTTTGGTGGTATCGTCCAGTGCCAGCCATTAGAACTTTTTTAAGTCATTATAATTTAGATGGAAAGAAAATTATTCCTTTTGCTACTAATGCAGGTTGGCTTGGTAAAACTTTTAAGGAAATAAAAGAGATGTGTCCTAATTCTAAGGTAGAAAAAGAAATGAGTATTGTTTTTAAAAGTTATTCTGATACTTTAGTAACAAGTGAAGAAGAAATTGATAGTTGGATTAATAGTTTATAAAAATATTTTGTCTATAGTGTTTAAATACATTATAGATTTTTCTTTTTTTATAGTATAATTAATTTGAAATAGTGTTGTTTACACTATAATTTTTTAAATAGTTAGGAGATATTTATGAATCATTCACAATTAATTGATAATATAAAAAAGCTATCTTCAGAAGAAAAAAGAAACTTATCTTATGAAGAAATTAAAAGTTTATTTGAATTACTTTCAGTAGATGAAATTATTGAATTAAGTAATGTTATTGGCTATCCAGTATTTACAAGATTATGTATGGGAGAGTTAAAGCATCGTTTTGTTTTACTACAAGATGGAGCAGCAGCCATTATTTTAAATGAAAAAGGACAAGTTTTACTTCAGTCTAGGGCTGATAGGGATAAATGGGGACTTCCAGGTGGTTGTCAAGAACTAGGAGAAAGATTTCAAGATACAATTATTAGAGAAATAAAGGAGGAAACCAATTTAGATGTAAAAGAAGAAGATTTAGAATTAATTGATATCGTTTCTGGCTTATCAAGAAAAAATAGTTATCCTAATGGTGATGTAGTAATTAATAATACAGTATTATATTGTGTTAAAAATTATACTGGTAATTTAAGATGGGATAGTGAATCTAAAAATATGAAATTCTTTGATTTTGATGATTTGCCAGAAAATCAAAATGATCCCGATTTACTAGATGTATATATGAAAATAAAAAAATAATATAGTATTTATAATTTTTAAGGTTAGAAATATTTGGTCTATAATACTTAAATACATTATAATTTTTTTATAGTTAGGAGAAATGTTAAGTGAAATATCCAAAATTTATTCAGAAAAATGGTTGTATATCTGTTCCTGCTCCATCGGCTGGTGCAGGGGTAATTTCTAAACAAAATCAAATAAATAGTGCTAAAGAAACTTTTGAGAGATTAGGTTATAAGGTATTATTATCAGAAAATATTTTTAAAAATGAAAAGGGAAGAAGTGCAACTGCTGTTAAAAGAGCTGAAGAAATTAATTCAATGTATCAGGATGAAACAATTGATATGCTTATATGTGCAGCAGGTGGTGACTTTTTGATAGAAATACTTCCTTATGTTGATTTTAATCTTGTTGAAAACAATCTTAAATGGATTGCTGGTTTTTCTGATCCGACTGGTTTATTATATACAATTACATCAAAATATGATATTGCTACCATATATGGACAAAATTTTGGTTCTTTTGGAATGGTTCCTCTTCATCAAAGCCAACAGGATTTTTTAGAAATTATTCAAGGTAATTTGTTAGAAGAAAAAAGTTATTCTTTTTATGAAAAGACTTACTCAGAAAAAGTAACTGGACTAGAGGAATATAATTTAACGGAACCAGTATATTGGAAAACTTTAGATAATAAATCTGTAAATGTTGAAGGAAGAATTATAGGGGGATGTTTTGATATTATATCGGAACTTGCTGGTACTAAATATGATGGTATAGAAAGATTTAATGAAAAATATCAAAATGATGGTATTATTTGGTATTTTGATAACTGTGAATTATCTAAAGAGGAAACTATAAGAGTTTTGTGGAAAATGAATGAATTAGAGTATTTTAAATATACAAAGTGTGTGATTTTTGGTCGATTTGGTGTAGATAGTACTTATTATGATTATGATACTAAATCTTGTCTTGAAGATAGTATTCTAGGTGATTTAAATATTCCCGTTATCTATGATGCAGATATTTCTCATCGTGCTCCAACACTCACCATTATAAATGGTTCTATAGCAAATGTTTCGGTTTCTGATGGAAAAGGTAAAATATCTTTTTTATTAAAGTAGGTACGGTAATGAGTGAATTATGTTATAATTGTGTAATGATGAGAGGTTATTATGACGCTTCAGTATAATAGTGAATTTGAGAATAATAGTAGGATATCATATTTGAATTTTGTTGGATATATTACTCCAGAAGGGGAACCATTGGATTATAGTTATCCCTTTGGCCTTGGTGGGCATGATAGAAATTGTGTGACTGATTTTTTTATACAATATTTTTATCATGATATGTATGAAGATTACGGAAGAACAATAACAATAAATGATAAGAATGAATTTTTAATTGGTGATGAATATAAGAAGGCTTTTCGTGATTGGTGTAGGGGTGAATTACTGAAAAAATGTAAATCAGCTTTATATGGTTTAGAAAACGGTTGCTATATATCTAAAGAAGATATGTTAGAATTGAGATTAAGAAATCTATTTATTAATTGTTATCAGAATGAAGATTTTAATAAAGCTTTTGGAAGAATATTAAAATTAATAGACCAATATACATTTGGTGAATGGTTTATGAAAACTCATAATTTAAAAGATATGTCTTGTAATGAGTTGGATTGTTTATATGATGATTACTTTTCTTCAATGGTGTTAAGTTATTTAAAGGATACTTTAGTTCAATATTTAGGATATGATTCTGTAGAGGTACAAATTCCAAGGACTATTACTACCTCTTGTATAAACATTAATGAGAGATTTTATAATTATAAATTAATGGATTTTAGAATTTTTCAAATACCAAAGATGATTTATGATCCAGTTGATATGACGTATAAAACTATGCCAATTATTTATCAAACGGAAAAAGAAGAAATCTTAGAAAAAGAAATAAATTCAATCAAAAAATTGGTTAGACGTGATGAGAGATATAAATACTTTAGATAAAATTATTTGTTAGTATAAAATTAATTAAGGAGACTGATGTATGAAAGTGTATATAGTAAGACATGGTGAGGTTCCTCATAACGCATTTGGGATCTATAATGGAGAAGATGAAGATTTAACAGATAAAGGAATTATGCAAGCATTAGATTTAAGAGATAAACTTAAAGATATAAAATTTGATGTAGTAATAGCATCTCCACTTTTAAGAACGATACATACTGAAAATATATTAACATATTATGATGATAGTATTATTACTGATAATCGTTTAAGAGAAAGAGATTGCGGAGATTTAAGTGGAAAACCTTTGGAAGTAACAAATAGAGAAGAATATTGGAATTATTATACTAATATTAAGTATGGTACTAGTGAGAATATTCAGGATTTTTTTAAAAGAGTATATAACTTTTTAGATGAGTTAAAAACAAAAGATTATGAAACTGTACTGATAGTTGCTCATTCTGGAGTATCTAAGGCTTTTAGCGGATATTTTGAGGGAATAGGGGATGGTAAATTTTTAAATAGGGGACTTAAAAACTGTGAAATAAAAAAATATGAATACTAATTAATAGTTTCTATTTTAAATGAATTTGTTTAAACAAAATAAAATATTTTTAGAAAAATTGCTTTATTGTAAGTAATTTTTCTTTTTTTTAAAATAATATAAGTAGGAAGTTTTGTAAGCTTTTGTCGAAAGTGTATAAAATTTTTATAAAAAGGGCTATATTAAATATACTAAAAAATAAGAGGTGGAATATGTTAGATATTAATTTGGAGTTTGTTAGAGGTATGTTATTTGTGAGATTAGATGGTAAACTAGATAGAAATACCTATACAAAATTTAGTGATTGTTTAGATACTATGATTCATGAAAAGGGGCTCTTATATTTTGTAGTGAATTTAGAAAACTTAGAAGAAATTGATGAAGAAGGAATACAGGCTATTTTAAATCGTTATTTTGATATTACTTTACATGATGGTAAATTAGTTATTTGTGGTTATCATCATCAGTTTTCTGATAATTTAAAAATTAAAACTGCTTTTGAACAAATTGAACATACGAGTAATGAACTTGGTGCTTTAAAATTAATTCATATATAGGAGGAATATTATGGAATTTATCATGAAGTATGAGAAATTGGTGTGTAAAATTGCTAGTAAGTATAGCTGTTATTCTAATTTTGAAGATTTAAAACAAGTAGGAATGATAGGACTTTTAAAGGCAGTTGATAAGTATATTCCTAATCCTCAAACTAAATTTTCTACTTATGCCACTTTTTGGATTCGTGGTGAAATATTAGAATATTTACGAAATGATAAGAATATTAAACCAAGTAAAGAAATCCTTACTTTAAGTAAAAAAGTAGAAATATGTAGAGAAAGACTAAAAGATAAATTTAATAGAGAACCTAGTGTTAGTGAAATTGCTACTATTTTAGAGGAAGATGAAAAAAATGTACTAGACGCTATTTATGCTAAAGAATTTGTTTTAAGTACAGATTATATTATAAATCAAGATGAAGAAGGAAAAGATACTAGTTTATATGATACAATTCCTTATTATGAAATGGGATATGATGAAGATATTTTAGCTCTTCATTTTGAACTAGATAAGTTATCTGAAGAAGAAAAGAAAATTATTGACCTACGCTATTATCAAGATATGACACAGAGTGAAGTGTCAAAAGTGTTGGGTACGAATCAGGTAAATGTTTCTAGATGTGAAAGTAAAATTTTACAGAAATTAAAAAAAGAAATGGCAGCTTAACTATTTATTTCTCATTTTCTATGATAGAATATAGATGAAGTAGGTGATATTATGCCAAAAAAACAAATCTTTGGTAGTATTATAATATTAATTGTTTTAAGTTTAATTTGTATGTTTATTTATGATGAATTTAAAGATGAAAAAAATAATCATCAAAAAAAATTGATTGTTGAAAAAGGTGGTAGTAAATTATCTTTATACTATACTGACAAGAATCATCATTATTATGTATATGGATTACGAAAAATTATAGTAGATTATGGTGATCATGATTTGGAACTTGATAAAGCACTAGAAGCAAAACAAATTACGATAGATGAAGTAATTCATTTAATTGGAAATGATAATAAATTAAGTTATGGTGATGGTGGAAGTATAAAGATAAATAATCAAGATATTTCTTTACTTCAATGTCATACTACTAATGGTAATCGTGATTATTACTTTGGACCAAGTAATATGGTTAAAAAAGAAGGATTCTGTCAAGAAGAAGCTTATATTTGTACTTTTACGAAAACTTATTTAGTGCGTGATATTACAGAAAGTAATGATAGCAAATATATTTATCTAACGCTTCGTGCTTTTCAAGATGAAGAAGTATTCACAGTTAAAGTTAAAAAAAGTTTAAATCCAGAAATAGAAGAAGGAAAATCTTATGAATTTACTTTTGCTTCTATTGGTAATAGTAAAAAAGAAGATATCGAGTCTATATTTACTAATCATAAATTATTAAGTATTATAGCTACTGATAAAGAAGGACTTGAACAAGTAAATGAATCTGTTTGCGAATAGAAAGATATTAAAAATATTTAGTACCTTTCTTTTTTTTGTATAATTTTTTTCATTTTGGAAAATTTATTAGTAGGTGATGAAAATGGAAAAAAAGAAGTATGAAGAAATTGTTAGTAAACATAAACCAACTGAAACAAGAGGACAAAATGCTTTTATTGCGTTTGTGACTGGTGGAATTGTAGGAGTAATTGGACAAGTTTTAACAGAATGTTATTCTACTTGGTTTGATATTTCTACAAAAGATGCTTCCACTTTTATGTTAGTTACTTTGATTTTTTTAGCTAGTTTATTTACAGCGTTAGGATTTTTTGATAAGTGGGTGACATTCTGTAAATGTGGTTTAATCATTCCTATTACGGGATTTGCTCATTCTATGACTAGTGCTGGAATTGAATATCGTAAAGAAGGACCCATCTTTGGACTTGGTAGCAATATTTTTAAACTAGCAGGTAGCGTTATTTTATATGGAGTAGTATCAGCTTGGTTTTTTGGACTTCTTAGATTAATTATTATGGGAGGGTAATTATGACTTTTGAATATAAAAATGTATTTGTAGAAGAAACTAGTACCGTAGCTGGTCCTTATGAAGCTAAGGGACCTTTGAAAAAATATTTTGATAAGACTTTTGATAACTTATATAATGGTGAAAAATCATGGGAAATGGCAGAAGCAAAAGTGTTAGAAGAAAGTATTGGTTTAGTTTTAAAGAAAGCAAAAAAAGATAAAGAAGATATTGATGTTATTATATCAGGAGATTTAATGAATCAGATTACTTCATCATGTTATTCATCTGAAAAATTTAATTTTCCTTTTTTAGGTATCTATAGTGCTTGTGCTACTAGTATTGAAGGAGTTATTTTAGGAAGTAGTTTAATTGATAGTGGTAAAGTTAAGAATGTGATTAGTTCTACTTCTTCTCATAATATGTCTAGTGAAAAACAATTTCGTAATCCAACTGAGTATGGTGCTCCTAAACCTAAAACGGCTACTTTTACGGCTACTGGTGGAGCTAGTATGTTACTTACTAATAAAAATACTGGTATTAAAGTAGAAAGCTCAACGATTGGAAGAATTCTTGACTATAATCAAACTGATCCACTTAATATGGGTAGTGTTATGGCTCCAGCTGCTGCTGATACAATTTATAGACATTTAAAAGATATGAATAGAGATCCTAGTTATTATGATCTTATCTTAACTGGAGATTTAGGATTATATGGAAAAGAAATTTTAATCGATTTTATGAAAACAGAGTATGGACTTGATATTAGTAGTAATTATAATGATTGTGGTGTTATGCTATATGATTTAGAAACCCAAAAAGAAGTATTAGCAGGTGGATCTGGTCCTGTGTGTAGTGCTTTAGTTAATTATAGTCTAGTTATAGAAATGTTAAAAAAGAAAAAGATAAAGAAAGTATTATTAGTAGCAACAGGAGCTTTATTTTCACCAACTATGGTATACCAACATGAAAATATCTTAAGTATTGCTCATGCTGTTAGTTTGGAGGTTATTAAATAATGGTATATATAAATTCATTCTTGTTTTGTGGCCTTATTTGTTTAATTGGACAAGTAATTCTTGATAATACTAAGTTATCAGCAGGACATATTACTAGTATTTTCGTTGTTGTAGGTTCTTTTTTAGATACCTTTAGTATTTATGATCAAATTATTAATCATGTAGGAGCAGGAGCACTAGTACCAATTACTAGTTTCGGTCATTCTTTAATTCATGGAGCTTTAGCAAAAGCAAGTGATATGGGAATTATGGGACTGTTAATGGGAATGTTTGATTTAACAGCATCAGGTATTACAGCAGCAATTGTGTTCACTTTTATCTTTACATTATTTTTTAAACCAAAAAATTAAAAGTCTCCCTAATTGGAAGACTTTTTCTCATTCTTAAATTCTTTATAGTAATAACTACCATTTTTAGTTTTAGTTAATCTTTTCTTACATTCTAATTCATTGGGGTAGAAAACAGAAAATACTTCTATCATATTTGGTTGAATATAAGGTTCTATCGTTTGATAAGGTACTTTAATTTCAGGCGTTATTTTACCAGTTAGTTCTGATTTTCTAGGATATTCTCCATTAAAGTTAGCTAAAATGATTTCTGATTTTACTATCTCAAAAGATTTCTTTTTCTCTTTTTCTTGTTTTACTATTGATGTTAGTACATATTTAGCTTTGGTTAGACCTATTAAATCTAAACTATAATTATACTTAGTAGGATTTTCTAGATTACTTTTTAATTGAAAAGAACCATCTGTATAACATCTGTTTATTACATAATGATCTTCTTTTTGAGAGCAACTAAAAGCTTCTTTAATAGATGCTTTTTTTAGTAACTCAGGATTAAATTGGATAGATTCTATTCCTAGTTCATCTAACATATAAATTTTTTCATAAAAATAAGCTTTCTTATATTCGATAGGACAGTTTCCGTTATAGATTGCATGAAGTAGGGAAGATAAATAAATTTCATTATTGGTAATATTTATTTTTCCTTCTTCTAATAATTTTCGTAGTTTTTTTAAATTTTCTAAAAATTCAGTTGTATCTTCTTTTTTCGTAATATCTAGTCTTTGAATTAAATAGGCAATTTTTTTCCAATCTGTTATTGGGATTGGTTCATATAATTTCATTGATAATTTCTCTCCTTGCAGTTAAATATTATACTTTTAATTTTCTTTTATGGCAAGTCTTTTTAAAATGCTATAAAAAATTATAGTTGACATTTATCTTAGGGTATGTTACTCTTGATTTGTTAGGAGGAAGTGTTATGACCAAAATTGAACATGAAGAATATCATAAAACCACGATCACGATCGGTAATAAAGATTCAAAAGAACCTATTATTGTTCAATTACCTAAAATAAAGGGTAGAATTTTGAAAAAAATTTTCAAAGTAAAAACAAATGATAAGAAAGTGAAAGAAGTTACGGAGGTTATAGATCATGAGTTATGCTAGAGATGTTATTGAAGAAAGATTAAATGCGAGCGAAAAAAAACAATTAACTTTTAATATAGACTCAAAGTTAATTGATAAAATGGATAAAGTATCTGAAATTTTTAATGATATTAATAAAAGAAATTATCCTAGAAATGCTTTATTAGAAGATGCTATTGACACTTATCTTACGGAAATTGATTCTTTTCTAAAAGAAAATTATAATATTGCCATTGAAAATTATAATGGTAGTTATGAACCAGATAAATATAAATCTTCTAATGATGATTTTGATACTGTTATTTATCCTGGATATTTGAAGGGCTTTCAAGAGGCCTTTTTAGGAGAAAAACGCTGGTACTATGTTAGAATACGTAAAGAAAATATTGATAGAGTTAAGTATATTGCAATTTATGTTGGAAAACCAGTTTCTGCTATTACTCATTATGCTAAGGTAAAAGAATATATTCTATCTTCAAGGTATCCTAGTAAATATTTAATAGAATTAGAAAAACCAATTCCTTTATCTCATAAGATAGAATTAGGCTCTATATCAGCAGCTTCCTTAAGAGCTCCTAAATATACTACTTTAGATAAGTTATTAAAAGCAAAAGAAGTATCTGATTTATAGTTTTAATTGTTTTTTGATAATTCAATGATTATATTATAATCATCATCGTTTGCCATAATATTTTTATGTAACTCATGACATTTTTCACACTGATAGATGATTTTATAAGTATCTTTAAATTTTTCTATACCAATTGGTTTCAATAATCCAAGGCACTTATTTAATCTGTCACCTGGCATAATATCAATATGTTTTGAATATAAGCAGTAAGGACAATGATCCCTAGCAGTATAATTTAATTTTTCTACTTTTTTGTTACAATGTTCACAAATAAATTCTTCATCACGCATCGTAAATTTTTTCATTTTATCACCAACATCATTATTATAACAGAGTTTCTATTAAAATGTTATTGGTTATAGTATTTTTCTTTGGCTCCTACTTGGTTTTATGGTATAATGCTTATAGAAATATAGGTGATAACATGGAGTACGAAGTAAAAATAGATGCTTTTGAAGGACCACTTGATTTACTTCTTCATTTAATTAAAGAATCAAAAGTAGATATTTGGGATATTAAGATAGTTGATATTACAGATCAGTATTTAAAATATATTAAAAGTATGCAAGAGCTAAACTTAAATGTAGCTAGTGAATATTTAGTAATGGCCAGTGAACTTATGGAAATGAAGTCTAAAATGTTACTTCCAAGATATAAAGAGGAAGAAGAATTAGATCCAAGAGAGCAATTAATTCAAAAGTTAATAGAATATCAAAAGTATAAAGATATGACGAAAAACTTTAAAGAATTAGAAGAAATTAGACATGAATTTTATACAAAAGCACCTGATAATTTAAAGGAATATGCAAGTGAAGGTACTGTAATTACTAGTGATGTTACTTTAGATGATTTAATGAAGGCATTTGAAAAGTTTTTAAAGAGAAAAGAATTAGAAAAACCTTTATCAACCACTGTTACTAAAAAAGAAATTACGGTAGAAGAAAGAAGAAGTAGTATTCGTTCTATTTTAAAAGATAAGAAAAAGGTTGATTTTTTTGAATTATTTGATGTTGTTACAAAAGAATATATTGTAGTTACTTTTTTAGCAGTATTAGAAATGGCTAAAAAACAGGAACTTATGATTTATCAAGAAAATAATTTTGATAATATTATTTGTGAGGCGGTGAGTGTATGAATAAATTAGCAGTATTAGAAGGTTTACTTTTTGTAGTAGGAGAAGATGGCCTTACGATTAATCAAATGATGGAAATATTAGATGTTACACTAGAAGATGCAAAAGAATTAATTAGTCGTTTAAAAGAAAAATATGAAGCTGATGATAGTGGTATTAGGATTAGTTTTTTAGGAGATACTTTTAAATTAACTACTAAAAAAGAACACCGTGAGTATTATCAAAAACTAATTGAAAATCCAGAAAGTAATGTTTTATCACAGGCAGCTTTAGAAACATTAGCTATTATTGCTTATAATCAGCCTATTACTAGAATTCAAGTAGATGAAATTCGTGGTGTTAGTAGTAGTCAAATGATTCGTAAGTTGGTGGCTAAAGGTTTTTTAAAAGAAGTTGGTAGAAGTGATGTTGTAGGAAGACCCATTCTTTATAAAACAACGAGTGAATTTTTAGATTACTTTGGTCTTGCTACTATTGATGATTTACCTGATATAAAAGAAAATCTATTAGAAGATACAAAAGAAGATACAGATTTATATCATTCTAAGTATCAAGAAACTGAAGAACAGTTATAGTGGCGTATTGCCACTTTTTTTAATCTAATTTTGTTAGAATTAGGTAAGCATTTAAATCTGGAGCTGGTGTTAGTGTTACATTTTTATTAGCTCTTATAGCTATCGTAATAATATCTCTAGGATTAATTATGCTAACAACAGATCCATTAAAATCCATATCTGTATTTGCTATCATGTCTTTACTAATTTCAGTACCATTTATAGAAATATCGTTATTATCAACACCTACTACTAAAGCAGCATTATCACTAATAGAACCAGAAAAGAAGTATTCAATTTTATAAGTACCAAAAGTGTTTACAATCATACTATTTTCTAAAGTTACAGAAATATCAGTTGCAAGTCCTGCTATCGCAAGAGGAACTTTAGTAGGTATATTCGCTGTTAGTTCAATTGTATCGCCTTCATCATTATATTTATGTGCAAATATTCTTGCTTCTTGACTTCCACTTGGCCCAGTTGGCCCGGTTGGACCTTGTAATCCGGTAGGCCCAGTTGGCCCTGTTGATCCAGTTGGGCCTTGTAATCCAGTTGGCCCAGTAGGCCCTATTGGCCCGGTTGCTCCAGGAAAAATATGGTAACAATTTTCACTTTTATATTCTTTCATAAACATTCTCCTCTCTATAGTTTATGTTTCGAGCGTAAAATCATGTTATTTTGAATTTAATTTATTGCTTATAATAGGTACTTTTATGTTAAAATTATTTTGAAAAGAGGGATAAAATGAAACAACCAGTAGTTTTATGTATATTAGATGGATGTGGTTTAAGAAAAGAAGAAAAGGGAAATGCTTTTAAGAATGCTAATAAACCAAATTTTGATTCTTTAGTTTCAAAATACCCACATACTAGTTTAGAGGCATCAGGAAAATTAGTAGGTTTACCAAAGGGTCAAATGGGAAATTCTGAAGTTGGACATATTAATATAGGAGCAGGTCGTGTTGTTTATCAACCACTTGAACTTATTAATCATGCTATTGAAACAGAGTCTTTTTATAAAAATGATAATATTTTAAAAGTTATTCATCATACACAAACAAATCATTCTAAACTTCATATTATGGGATTAATTAGTGATGGAGGTATTCATTCTCATATTAATCATTTACTAGCTTTAGTAGATATGTGTAAAAAAGAGGGCGTTAATGAAGTATATTTTCATTTATTTACTGATGGAAGAGATTCTGATATTCATAGTGGAAAAGGTTTTGTTGAAAAATTAGAAGAATCTATTTCTAAAAATAACCTTGGAATTATTACTACGATTTCTGGTAGATATTATGCTATGGATAGAGATAATAATTATGATAGAATTAAACTTGCATATGATGCAATTGTGAGTGGCATTGGAGAAAGATATTCTTCTGTTAGTGAGTTATTTGACAGTCAATACAGTAATGGTATTACCGATGAATTTATAAAGCCTTCTGTTTTAGCAAATGGTAAATTAGAAGATAATGATGGTATTATTGTTTTTAATTATCGACCTGATAGATTAAGAGAAATGTTTACAGCAATTACTAATCCAGAATTAGTAGATATGGATACTGTGAAGTTAGAAAATGTAAAGTTAGTGTCTATGATGCCAATTACTGATAGTGTAAAGGGAATTACTGCATTTGACATTCAAAAGTTAAATAATACTTTAGGAAAATATGTAGATGATTTGGGTCTTAATCAGTTGCGTATTGCAGAAACAGAAAAATATGCTCATGTTACTTACTTTTTTGATGGAGGAGTAGAACTTGCTTTAAAGAATTCTAAGCGTATTTTAGTAAATTCTCCAAAAGTAGCTACTTATGATTTAAAACCAGAAATGTCAGCTGAAGAAGTAACAGATAAATTATTAGCAGAACTTGATAAGGATTATTTAGACTTAGTCGTTTTAAATTATGCCAATGGAGATATGGTAGGACATACTGGTAACTATGATGCTGCAGTAAAGGCAGTTGAATTCTTAGATAAATGTATTGGTAGATTATATCAAAAAGTAGAAGAAAAACAGGGAATACTAGTAATTACAGCAGATCATGGTAACTGTGATATTATGATAAATGAAGATGGTACCCCTTGTACAACACATACTACGAATAAAGTTCCTTTTATCGTAACAAAAGATGATATTCAATTAAAAGATGATGGAAAACTTGCTGATATTGCGCCAACATTATTACATTTATTGAAAATTCCAGTACCAGTTGAAATGGACGGAGAATCATTAATAAAATAGAAGCTATTTTAAAAGTAGCTTCTTTTTCAAAATTATTTACTTATGAAGAAATCTCTGCTATAATTTAGTCATGCCCGAATGGCGGAATGGTAGACGCGGTGGACTCAAAATCCACTGGTAGCAATACCGTGTCGGTTCAAGTCCGATTTCGGGCACCATTGACGAATCTGTTCGAATAGTTCGAACTTTGAATACATTTTCAGTCTGAAATATGACTGATTTTTTATACAATAAAAAATCCCCACTGATAATTCTCTTGATTTTGATAACAAATCATGATATTATGAATTTGCTATTTTAGCTGTGTATAACATTTTAATATTTCTACATTTTTTATGTTTCACGCAGCCATTATAGCAATATGGCTTGTTTACTATTCTACTGCATAGGTACTCAATATAATTGACATAACTCATTGCAAAAATGATGTTTGCAACTCATACAATGATTATGACAATTTTCAACTGAATATAAACCTGTTTGTGAACAAGTCTTATTTATAAAGTACAAACAAAGATTTCTTTTAACATTAAAAGTTGAAGGAAATCTTTTTTCTCTGTGTGTAAGTATTTCATTTTTAACTGTGTTATATGGTCTATGAATGCTTTTTGAAATTTCTGTAATATTTTTACCTTTATTTAAACATGCTTCTATATCAGACCTATCTATAGAAGAAAGGTGTTTATTATTCATTTAATCTCACTCCTTTTGATTAGCATTACGATTATGTATAATACTAAAATCGAGTAAGATTGTCATTATAAAACTGAAACTTACTTTTAAAATTAAGGAATGTAAAATTATCGTGTAAATTGATTTATTCTACTGTAATAAATATGCTATAATATATTTATATAAGATAGAATTTTTTAAATAGTTATTGTAAATAAAAAAATTATCAGTTATAAATAAAAGAAAAAAACAATAAATTCGGTTGTTTATACGGTAAAGACAAAGAAGAAATTTAAAAAAAATTTAGGAGTATGATAATATGCTAGATAAAATATTTGATATAAATAAATTTAATATTTTTAGTGATGAAGAAAACTATTATTTTTTCCGTGCTTTAAATATGGCTGATAATGCTGATATTGAAAATGGTATTACATTAGATTCAAATGGTAAAATTAAAAAAATATGTACTAATCGTGAAAGATATGATGGAGTAGCTAAGTATAGTGAAAATGATGCTTTATCACTAGAACAAATAACAGATCATATAAAAATGCATCAATTAAAAGAAACCAATTGTATTTCATTAACTAGTAATGCAAATACGGCTTTAACTTATGGTAGAGGATATTATAAAGATAAATATGTAATGGTAAAAGTTCCTAAAAAAGAACTAGGTAAATCTGTATTTGAAGCAGGTCTTTATATGCTAGAACAAATTAATAATATATTAAATAGTTATATAGCTCAAGATGATATATTAAAAGAATATTTTAGAAAAATAGATAACTGTGCTAACAATGATGAACTTGAAGAATTCAAAAAAGACTTAATAAAAAATAATATAATAAAAATAGAAACAGAAGCTGATGAAATAAATAATAGTGGTTTGTTTGAACAAGGATATAGTTATAATATAACCAGTTCCCAAAATTACATTGCACTAAATGAAGAGCAAAACTTTGAAAAGGATAAAACAGTTTTAAAAATAGATTTATTGAATAGACAAATATTACCTAAAATAAGTAATAGATTGTTAATTCAAACGATTGGTAACGCATTTTCTTCATTAGAATTAATTCACTATGGTGAAATAATTAAAGATGAAATAATTGAATTACCAAGAGACATTACAGATATATTTGGGTTACTTCAACAGATGCCATCTGATTTAGAATATATTGATGAAATTAAAAGAATATTAATAAGTAAAGTTAATAAGACTAAGTTTACTGGTAGTTTTACATATAAAGATTTTAATATAGAAGACAGTTCTTTATCGGTAGAAAATTTATATAAAATAACTGGAGGAAAGGTTAGTTATGGTGATGCAGTTGATTTATATAAAAAAGCCTTTTATTTATCAAAATCTAAATTAAGGACAAAAAGAAGTGTTCAAGTTTTAAATAGATTATTAGATAATAATCCTAAATATTATAATACTTTAAAGTATATTTTAAAAAAGGGATATGGAATAGAACCAGAAATTACTACAAGGATTTACAAAAACTTAGTTAGTGTTTCTGAATCTGTTAGTTTAGATATTAATAATAATAAATCGGAATTAGTAGATTATATTAATTCATTAAATGAAAAATATTTAACTTATATTCTTGATAGTCCTAATAATGCATTTGAAATATTATTGCCAAGATTTTTAGAAAGCAAAGATATTGTTGAAAGAAAAGAATGGATAGCAGATGCAATGATTGATATGCTTGACTTAAGTAGATTTAATATTAAATTTAATTTAAGAGAAGCACAAAGAGAAGCAATCAAAACTGCTCTAATTGAAAACAATGTTGAAGAAGTATATTTCAATTTAAAAAGACAAAATATAAAGGAAAAAGATATAGCAAATGTTTTATTTACAAATATTATAAAAAATAAAAATACAATTGATTTAAATGATACATTTAGTTTAGAAGAACTAGAATATTTCATTGGATATAATAGAGTTAAAGGAACAGGATTAACTTTAAGAAAGTATCAAAATACAATTGTTGAAAATATAAATAAGAATTTTGAAAGTAAAAACTTTACTTCTGTAATACTTCCAACGGGTGCAGGTAAATCATATATAGCTTTAGCAGAAATGTATCAATTTGAAAAAACATTAAACGAATTAAATAAGGATAATCATGCTAAAATTCTTTATTTAGCTCCAAACGATGAAATATTAAATCAATTAAAAGATATTATAAGAGAAACTTATAAACCTGAATTGCATTTAACAGATAAAGATATCGATCAAGATATAAAAAGAGTTTTTCCAAATTTAACTTTATCAACTTATCAAAATTTAAAGGATAGAACTGATAGTGATAATAATATTAAAGAAATATTTGAAACGAAATATGATTTCATTATATTTGATGAACTTCATAGAACTGGGGCAAGAGAATGGAAAAATCATATTGATGAATTAATAGATAATCAAGATTCAAATGTAAAAGTATTAGGTATAACAGCTACTCCTGAAAGAGATGTTGATTCTAGAGATATGACTGAATACTGGGCAAGAAAATTTAGATATACTGACAATGAAATATTAGAACAAAAACATTTATCATATAATATGGATATAATAGAAGCTATTAAAAGAGGAATTGTAGCCTGTCCTAAAGTAGTGAATTGTATTTATAATTTAGAAAATGATATGGAAGATTTAAAATTTTCAATAGAAGAAATTAAAGATGAAAAAATAAGAGATGAAAAGTTACTTAAATATGAAAAAATTAGAAGAGTAGTTGATTCAGCAGTAGGTATTGAACAAGTATTAAATGAAAATATTAAAAAAGATGGTAAATATATTGTTTTTTTACCAATTACTCGTAAATGTGAAGATGAAGATGGAAATACTATTTATGTAGATACTGATGGAAATGAAGTAAAGCAATCACTTGCACATCAAATTATTAACGATTATCAAATTTTATTTCATCAATATTTATTTAGTGATAAATATTTGAATCATAATCCTGATGTTAAAAGAATATATAATAAGATAGTTTTAAATATAAGTTTAACGGACGATGAGATAAATTATTTAAATCACGAAAAAAATAATATTATGTTATTATCAAAATTTGAAATGGTGTATAAACAAAATGAATTAATTTCTCAAAATGATTTAATTGCTAATGAAATAATGAATTTTATGAATTGGGAAAAAATATCAAAAAAAGAATTAGCTTTAGGATTAAAAGACAAAATGAAAGATGAAATTGAAGATTATTCAATGTTAGGAAGTTATGGAGCTAAAGCAAATAAAAAAATACTAGATAAATTTAATAAATCAACAACTAGTAAAACAAAATTAATGTTTGTTATGAATAAATTAAATGAAGGAGTTCATGTAAAAGATATTTCAGGTATTGTTTGGATGAGACCAATGGATCAAAATTCGCGTATATTATTTTTACAGCAATTAGGAAGATGTATAAAATCATTAGATGAGAAACAAGAAATTGATGAAAATGATATTCCAATGGTTATTGATTTAGTAAATAATTCCTTAAAAGTTAAATTAGATAAAAACCACTCATTAGAACAAGATGATTTAGAAAATATACTAATGGTTAAAGACTGGATTTATTCAAAAAATAGAATGCCAAGTGGAAAAAGTAGTGATAAAGATGAAATATTTATTGCAAAAACAATCATAGAATTACAAGATAGATATACTAAATATTTACAAAATCAGAGCCTATTAAAAGAAGATATGAAATACGAAAAAAATATTATTAAAATTGGCTGTGATATCGATATATGGGATTTAAGAATTGAATTTAATAAAACAATTAGGGAAATAAATGAAAAAGATAAAACAGATGATTTAATTGGATTATTAGGTTTAGAATCAATAACGCGTGACTTTGTGGAATTAAAGGAAGAAGTCAGAAATCAAACAAATAATTTTGATAAAATAGCAGACTTTATAGAGAAATTAAATAATGGGTATAAACCTAAAAGTAATGACCCAGATAATACATTTAGTAATGGAGAACCTATCAATCAGTTTTGGTCAACAAATAAAGACAAAATAATTAGTGAATTAATGAATAATCCAAAATATGAGGTAGGATATGAAACAGCAAAAGAAGTTCTAAGCAGTTTATCATTTGATAAAATAGCAGACTTTATAGAGAAATTAAATAATGGATATAAGCCTAAAACAAATGATCCAGATAATACATTTAGTAATGGAGAACCTATCAATCAGTTTTGGCCAAAGCATAAAGACGAAATAATTAGGGAATTAATGAACAATCCAAAATATGAAATAGGATATGAAACAGCAAAAGAAGTTATAAGCAGTTTATCATTTGATAAAATAGCAGACTTTATAGAGAAGTTAAATAATGGTTACAGACCTAAACAAAATGATCCAGATAATACATTTAGTAATGGAGAACCTATCAATTATTTTTGGTCAACAAATAAAGATAAAATAATTAGAGAATTAAAGAATAATCCAAAATATGAAGTAGGATATGAAACAGCAAAAGGAATTATAAGTGATTTATCATTTGATAAAATAGCAGACTTTATAGAAAAATTAAATAATGGGTATAAACCTAAAAGTAATGATCCAGATAATACATTTAGTAATGGAGAACCTATTAATCATTTTTGGTTAACAAATAAAGACAAAATAATTAGAGAATTAATGAGTAATCCAATGTATGAAACAGGATATGAAACAGCAAAAAGAATTATAAGTGATTTATCATTTGATAAAATAGCAGACTTTATAGAGAAGTTAAATAGTGGATACATGCCCAAAAACAATGATCTAGATAATACCTTTAGTAATGGAGAACCTATAAATTATTTTTGGTCAAATCATAAAGATAAAATAATTGAAGAATTAATGAATAATCCAAAATATGAAGTAGGATATGAAACAGCAAAAGCTACTATTTTAATAATAATAGAAAAGTCAAAAAAGTTAAAAGAAAAATATGAAACAGCAAAACAAGAATTTGAAGAAAAATCAAAATTTAAGGAACAAAAACAAAAAGTAGAACTAAAGGAGAACATTGATGGAAGAAAGTTATCTTAAATATATAGAAAGTTTTAATGAATTAGATATAGAAGATAAAAAAGAAGAAATTAAAAATAATTTATACGACTTATTGAGATTATTATATTTTACTAATAAAAAAATTGATAATATGAATGAAGTATTACCAATATATAATAATTATTCAAATGACGATGAATATTTTAATTTATTATTTACTTATATTATTTCCTTAAAAGAAGAAAATGCTAAGTTAATAGAAAAAATAGAAAATATATAATATAGTATAGATAGAACTTATTTTTATTTGTTTCTATCTATTTTTGATAAAAAGTCTTGACTCTCCCCTTAAGGTTAGGCCTTATTCTGTTAGTGAAAGGAGGAAAAAGTATGTATAGAATTGGAGAATTTTCATATCTATATAAGTTAACAATAAAAACATTAAGATATTATGATGAGATTGATTTATTTAAGCCATCATATAAAGAACCATATACTGGGTATAGATATTATTCAGAAGATCAAAAAGAAGAATTAGAACATATCTTAAAATTAAAAGATTATGGTTTTACACTAGAAGAAATTAAAGATTTAAAAAAAGAATTAACAGAAGAAAAAATTATTAAAAAAATACAAGAATTACAAAATCAACAAAATCAACTAGATTCTAAAATAAAAAAATTAGAATTTTTAAAAAATGGGGGAGAAAATAAAATGAAATATAAAGTAGGTTTTAATTCAAATAGAAAAATAGATGTAGTAGGAATAAGAATAAATTTAGAGAAAAGAAATCAAGAAGAATTAGATAAGTATTTTGAAAATATAGAGAAGAAAGTAAAGAAACTAAAACTAAATACCAGAACTAAAGTAGTAATTACTGAAGAAGTTGGTTATAAAGAAGAAAATATTGAATTGTTTATTGGATATTTTATTTCACACTTAACACCAAAAGAATTAAGTAAAATTTATAAAAGTAAAGATTTACATTTATTTAGTTATCCAACGGCAGATTATTTAACGGCAATAAATGTAGAAAATAATGACATAACAACAGCGTGTAAAAATATAATAGAATATTCAAAAGATAAGAAGGTACAAATTGTTGGCCCTTTTATGGAGTTTTATGATATAGAAGAAAAGCCAAAAGTGTATGTAATGGTTCATGATTTAGTAAGAGAAGAACTTGATGATGAAAGAATAAAAGAAGATGCTAATAATAAATATCATCAACCATTTGTATTAAATAAAGAATTATTAGGTAAATGGAAGATAAAAGAGATTCTTCCAAATATTCATTTTAATCCAGATAAACAAAAAAGTAATCCAAGTTCTACTTATATGACTTTGGAATTTAATGATGATGGTACTACCAATTTTAAAAATGTAAAATGGTCTGATAACTTTTTATTTATAGTAACAGACAATGGCGTAATAGCTAATTTTATGAATATTATGAAGATAAATGATAAAGAATATTTAGAAATACGCATGAATGATATGAGTACAATTTATTATCATGCTAAACCAATATCATATATATATGAAAGATAAATTTGATTTTTTAATATTTTCTAACACTTAAAAATGACATGGGTTTTCCTATGCCATTTTCATTTTTTCTAATTTTTCTAAATTACTTTTTAATCTTTCATTATCAGGTTCCATAGTAAGTGCTAATTTTTCATATTCAATTGCTTTATCTAATTCATTTAAATAATAAGAACTAATTGCTAGTAAATCATATACAGTATTATTCCAACTAAAAATTTCATTAATATATGTTTTAGGATGATTCTTAATTTTTAATGCTAGTAAGCAGTATTTTTTTACTTCTTCATAATTTTCTAAATCATATTCTAATAGAGCCCTTTCCATATAGGGATCTCTTAAATAAGGAGCTTCTTTTATTGCTTTATCTAACCACATTCTAGCTTCTTCATAACGATTGAGATGACGATAACATCTTGATATAAAACGCATAGATGCGCATCTTTCATCATTCCAAGTAGCAGTTTTTAAAGACAAGTGTTTAATTAAAGTATCAATTGCTTCATTCCATTTTCCATAATACATATATTCTCTACCTAAATAATGCATATTTCTATCATCTTCAGGATCTTCTTTTACAGATAGTTCTAAAAGAGGTAAATAGCTACTACGGGATTTTTCTTTATCAGGATAGTGATTTAATACAATACTATCAGTTGTAACTTTATATTCTTTTTTTCCTTGATAAGTTAATACCTCATGAATAGGGTGTGTCCAAATATAGTTTTTTCGATCATGAATTTTTTCTGTATAAAAAGAAACTAGGGGATTATTATTTTCATCTAAACTCCAATTATAAGTATATAAAATACGATTTGTCTTTTTTTTCCAAACTTTTTCTAATTCTTTACGCCAACCTGGTAGTAAAACTTCATCTATATCAGTGCATACACATATATCAGCGTCTAATGGAACCATTTTTAATGATTCATTTCTAGCTACATCAAAACGCCAAGGATTAATTACTTTCTTTTTTACATTTACACCTAATTTTTTTAATAATTTTCTACTGTTATCAGTAGAACCAGTATCTAGAACATAAATCTCATCTGCTTCTTTCATAGATTCAACCCAGCGATTAATAAATTTTTCTTCATTTTTACATATTGCGTAAACACATACTTTGTACTTTTTCATAAAACACCTCTATTTATTCTATGCAATTGTGTGTATCAAATTTCTTGTCTACCTAAGTATTCAATAATGATAGTAATCAGTGAATTAGTAAAATAAGAATTTGAATTAATGTCATTTAAATCGGGTGTATTTAAGAAAATAGTATAATTACCAACATTAAAAAGAGCATAGACATTATTAGGGTTTTCTATTGAAATAATACCATGAGCCATTATTTGAGTAGCTGTTTCATCATATATCCATTCACTTGCTCCGATATAAATATTATCGGTATTAATCATTTTAAAACCAAGAGATACAAAATCACGATGTGGGTTAAATTCAATATCAGTTGCTTGAGTATAAGCTGATACTATAAAAGAAATTTTATAATAACCAATTTCATTAAATTTAATTGTGTTATCGTTAGTATTTAAATCTACTAAGTTGGTAGCGTCAATTTCTTTTCTTTCGATTGGTAATCTGTTATTAGGTAGCACTTTTATACCATCTTCATTTTCACTATAATTATAAGTTACCAAGTAAGCAGAACGTGATATACCAGCTGGCCCTGTTGGCCCTATAGGACCTATTTCTCCTTTTTCTCCTTTAGGGCCTTGAATTCTACCAACATTTTCCCAATTATTATTATTTTCTGACCAAACATATAAATCTCCATCAACTAAGTAAGCATCATTGATGTTACCAGTAGGATGTTCTTTTATAAAATCATTATAATTTGAATAAGAACCTTGTATGCTTACGCTACTACCTTTAGGACCAGTTGGTCCGATTAATCCTTGATTTCCTTTTGGAATAACTATATCTAGAATATGATTGGGTGCACCAGTTATATCAATAACTTTAGCACTGCTTCCTTCATCACCTGTTATAGTATTTCTAAATTCAATTGTTTCAGTGCTACCAGTAGGACCAGTTGGACCAATAGGTCCAGTAGGTCCTATAAGATAACACGAATTTGGTATTTTATATTTACTATAGCTTTTATTTTTTTCTAACATAAATAATACTCCTTTTTATTACACTATATTTATTAGGTAAGATATTATTAAATTTTATAAATATTTAAATATGCACTAGTACCTGTTGTTGGTGTAACGGTTACAGTGGAGGTTGATTCTATTGTTAGTGTAATTTGATCTCCAGTTGCAAATGAGTTAATACTACTACCTATAAAGTCAGTATCTACATTAGCTGTTGTATCTTTTATAATAGTAGTACTACCAATTGATGTCTGATTCTGATTTATTTCTACTGTAATATTAGCATTTTGACTAGTTGAACCTGAAAAGTAATAATCTACTTTATAAGTACCACTTTCGTTGATAGTTAAAGCATTAGCTGTATCAACACCAATTCCTGAATTTGGACCATTACTTGCTAGTGGAATTGTCTGAGCAACATTTTCTTGAAGGTTAATATTATTTGTAGAATTATCATATTTACGACCAAAGGCACTAGTAGCAGCTGGCCCAGTTGGTCCAGTAGGCCCTTGAGGTCCTTGAGGACCTGTTATTCCTTGTTCACCTTGTTGACCTTGAGGACCAGGTTCACCTTTTGGTCCAGTTGGACCTATTGCACCTTGAGGTCCTTGAGGTCCTGTTGTACCAGTTAAACCTCTTAATCCTTGAGGCCCAGTTGGTCCCGCTGGACCTATTGGTCCTGTTGGACCTTGAGGAATTACGAAATCTAATATAACGTTATCATTTGTACCACTATTATTAACTCTAGCATCAGAGTTAGGTAAACCAGTTTGGGTATTGCCAACAGTAATAGTTACAGGTCCTCTAGGTCCAGTTGCACCATTGTTTAAATCTTCAAATATTATATTGTGATTTCAAGCTCTAAAATCCTTATATATACTGATAAATTAAAACTCGTTTCTAAATAGAGAAACGAGTTTTTTTACGTTTAATATGTTGATACAGTTATATTATTTAATAGATTGATTAAGTCTTGATAATTATTTTTGATAGAAACTTTGTCTTTAATTTTAAAACTATTTTCTTCAATTATTTTGGTTTCTATTTGTTTTAAATAATCATTATCTAATTTAAAACTATTGTTTTTAATATTTATTTTTGCATGAGTAATTTTATTATTTTCTAACATGTAAACTATTTCATAATCAATATTATTTATATTTTGAGTTCTACGGTTTATTTTATATTGAATTTCATTGTGATCACTATTGATTACTTTGTTAAATAGTTCTATAACTTCTTCTTTCGTAATAACACTTAATTTTAATTCTTTTAAATCATCAGATGTAATTTTTTTCTTTAATTTTTTTTCAGGAATGAAATTAAAATTATTAAAATGTGAAAAATCACTTGAATTAATTATATTATTTTTTTATAATTAAATTAAATGAAAGAGATACATTGCTGTATAAATAATTAGTGTCTAAAAGGTGATGATTAATATGTATAATTTTGATTTATTGAATGAAGAAGAAATAGTAAAAATATTTGACGAATTATTAATTAAGCAAGGTGATAGACAAAAAATGATATCTGCAGTATTAACAAATAAAAGATTGTTATTTTTTGAATTTGTTAATGATGATTATATAGAAACACTTAGAACAGCTCGCGGAATGTCTTTTATTAGAAATAAAGAAGTATCATATATAATAGATTTAAAGAATATAGAATCAATAGTTGAAGAAGAATATTATGTAATTAATTTGAAAGATAATATTAGTTTTGAATTTGATGATAAAGAATTATTTGAATTATTAAGTAAATAAAATTAGCACGCATATAGATTTAATAAATTTTATCTGGTTTTAATTTTTATAATATTAAAATTAATTATTTTGGTCAAGCAGTACTAGACTTTTTAGTACTGCTTTATTTTTTATTAGTAGGTGGTATTATGGATCAAAGAAAAACTGGTAAGTTTATTGCAGAATTAAGAAAATCTAGAAAATTAACCTAACAACAATTAGCACAAAAACTATATGTTGACAGGACTACAATTTCAAAGTGGGAGTTAGGGCAAAATACTATTAGTGTTGAAATATTATTGCAAATTGCTTCTATATTTGACGTGTCAATAAATGAATTGATTGTTGGACAGCAACAGATGAAATGTAATGAGGAAGAAAATTGGTTGATTAAGTAGTTTTTTATAATATGTGATTATTAATCTCTTTATTTATAATTGCTTCAATATTATAATTAAATTAAAAGGAGGCTGATAAATATACAACTATTATTTGATATATTATTTATTACTTCAAAGTTTTATTACAAGTATCTTATAAACTGATAAAATAAAAAGAAAGAAGGTAAATTATGAATAAGAGAATAATAAAGTTTTTAGGATTGTTTTCATTTGCATTTGTACTGACTATTGGGTTGAGTTCTAATGTTTTTGCTTATACCAATACGTATTATACTAATAGTAAAGGTGTAGCTTTTACTGAAGAACAATATAGCAATTTAACTAGATTAGGATTTACAGCAGAAGAAATTGATGGTATAACACAAGAATTATACGATTCATATGGTGAAATTAATGATGTAATAGTAGATAAAACTACTACTAAATATTTTAGAGAAACAACAGTAAATAATTCTACTTATGTTGAAGAAATATCTGAGAGGGATTATGAAAATGAAATACCAAGTTTAAGTTTAGTTTCTTCAAGAGCAGGATCTACACATGAAACAAATTATAAAAAATTAACTTTAACATCTTATCAAGTAGATGTAACTAAACCTACAGAAAGATTTGTTGTTTCAGATTTAACATGGAAAAAATTACCTAGTGTCAGAAGCTTTGATATCTATGCTGCTAGGGTTAGTAGTAATGGATATATAGTTAATGGTACTCAATTTGGTTCTATGACTGCTACAGCAACTAAGTTTAATGGTGATTGTACACCAATTGGTAGTCAAGATTATACAAGCACATATTCATCGGGTGATGGTGCTTGGAATACAGCTAGTGGAACTTTTGGATATAGTGGTATTGGGTTTACTTCAGAATTAAAAAGAGTTCCTTATGTATGTCTAAATGATTTTGGAATGAATAATGCTTCTGTTTCTGCATACTCAGCTCGTTTGTCATTTAAATCATATACAGGAACAACAGTATATGCAAGTTATCAACATGCTTCAACCAGTGTATCATATAATTCAGTTTATCGTGCATACAGTTTTTCGAATTCAGGATTAGGTAATGTTATTTATTTTAGTAATTCAACACTGACTAATTCTTATGATAATATGGGTGGGGTTCAATTATCTTTATAGAGTAAAAAGGGGCTGTCATGAAATAAAATAATTTCATGACAGCCCCTTATTCTGCAATGAATCCATTAATGAAAATGCAGAATAAAGTGATATTTTATTATGATAGAAAATTGAAAAGAGCTTGTGAAAAAATGGTTGAAACAGAATATGTAAATAAGAATAATAAGTATTGGAAAATACATAGATTATTGAGGGATATTCAAAACAAATTATATTTATATCAAAATGAAAATTTTAATTAACATATATTAAAAGATAAGAATAGATAAAATACTACAAAACTATTCTTATCTTTTTTTGTTTGAATAAGATTTAAAGAAGAATAAAGAATCAAGGGGGTATTTTTTGAATAATAAAAAGAATAAAAAGAAAACTACTTTTATATATACAGAGGAGTTTAAAACTACATCACCAAATCCCACAGAAGAAGAATTAAAAGCAATATTTAATAAGAAATATTATCTTCTTATTAAAAGAATGGAAAATAGATTTTTGAGGTGCTGTAATTTTGAATAGAGCGCGTTATAATTTGTATGAGCTTGAAATTACGATTAAAAATAAGGAGTTGTATTTTTATGAGTAATGTTAAAAAAGCTATTAATACTATAAAAACTATTATAAGGGTGGTGTTATATTTAAGGCTATCTGATGAGGATAGAAACAAACTTACAAAAGAAGAATTATCAGAAAGTATAAAAAATCAAGAAAAAATGCTAAGAAATTATGCAAAAGAACAAGGTTGGACTGTTGTTGGTGTTTATAATGATGAGGACTATTCAGGTGCAGACAGAGATCGACCAAACTTTAATCTTATGATTAAAGAATGTGAAAAAGGAAATGTTGATATTGTACTAGTTAAAACACAGGCTAGATTTGCAAGAGATATAGAACTTATTGACAAATACATTCATAATAAGTTTAAAGAATGGGGTGTTAGGTTTCTTACTTGTATTGAAAAGATTGATAATACTAAAAGAGAAACTAAAAAGACAAGTCAAATTACAGCAATGACTGATGAATGGTATATTGAAGATACTTCTATCAATATTAGGGAAACATTTAAAACTAAAAGAATAAATGGCGAGTTTACAGGTTCGTTTACTCCTTATGGTTATATAAGAGATCCAGAAAATAAGAATCATCTACTTATTGATCCGGTTGCTAGTTTTATTGTTAAAAGAATATATGATGAGTATTTAAGTGGTAGTGGTTTAGAAAAGATTGCCAGAGGACTTAATAAAGATAATGTATTAAGTCCATTAGAATATAAATATCATAATGGCTCTAAACTTCGTATCCCACTGGTTAAAGAATACATGAGTTATGAGTATATTGAAAAAACAGGTGCTTATAAGGTTAATGTATCTTTTTATAATAATGAACGACAAGTATTAAAAAATGTAATTTCATATAACTATATAACAGTTGATAGAAAGAACTTTAATAACAAGTGTGAAGTTTCTTTGAAAAAATATTCTGAAAATAAATTGAAGATTTATTATACTACAAAAATAGATTTTGATACTACTAATTTTAATATTAATGATTGGGTACTTATGAAAGAAAATGATATTATCCCCAATAATACAACTTGCATAGCGGTAGTAGCTGATACAATAGATAGAACACATACGATTAGTTATCAATTAGAAGTATCATTAAAAGAAAATCGTAAACACGAACAGTTTTATTTTGATGTAATAACAAAATCTGATAATGATTTGGATTTAGATTTTGATGTTGTTATTAGAAAAAAATATCAGTGGAGTTCACAAGCAATAAAGAAGATTTTAACTGATGAAGTTTATATAGGTGATTTAGTACAATTTAAAACTACGTATGTTAGTTATAAAAACCATACACTAGTACATAATGATGAATCAGAGTGGATACGAGCTGAAGATATGCACGATTCAATTATTGAGAAAAATGTTTGGTATGATATTCAAGAACGTATGAAAGAAAAATCTCGTAGTTGTAAAACAGGTACAGTTCATGCTTTTGCTAATAAAGTATTTTGTATGAATTGTAATAAGGTCTTTTGTAAGTGTGGAAAAAGTAATGAGTTAGGTTTTGGATATTTATGTTGTAAAGACAAGAATGAAAAATGGACTAATTGTGATAATAGTAAATATTTAAAAGAAGAAGAATTACACAATTTTGTCATTACTAAAATAAATGATTTATTAAAACGTTTTTATAGTGAAAAAGATTTAGAAGAAATAAAAAATCAAGATGTAGAAAATGATTTATTCAAGGATAAGCTAGACATCTTAAATAAAGAATTACACAGTTTAAATAAGGAATTAACAAGTAAAAGTACATATTTTCAAAAATTATATGAAGATCGTGCTAATGGTATTTTAGATGATAAAGAATATCTATTATTAAAGAATAAATATAAAGATGATAATAATAGATTAGAAGAAAGAATATCTAATGTAAAAAAAGAGATTGAACTTACTAATAAGAAGAAACAATCTATAAAAGATAAAAAAAATATATTTAAAAAATATACTCACATTGATAATTTAAGTATAGAAGTTGTTAATGATTTTATAGATAAAATTATTGTAGGATACAATGATGATAGTACGAATTCAAGAGATTTAAAGATTATATGGAACTTTACTATTTAAAATATATAAAGAAGAATAAAACAATGGTCCAGTTGGCCCAGTCGGACCCATTAAATAACAGTTATTTGGTAATTTACAGTATTTTTCTTTTTCTTGATTACATTTACTATTATCAAACATATAATCCTTCCTTTCTACCTTAATATATGAAAAAAAGATATTTATGTTTGTGCTATTATATTTCTTCTTTACTATAATCTACTATTTTTTGCCAAGTAACTGGGCCAACTATTCCATTTACTTCATGATTAAATCTGTTTTCTAATACTTTAATAGAACGTTCTGTTAATTCATCAAAAGTACCAGTTACTCTTACCCCAGGAATAGTATGAAATTTACTACATATTTTAAATAAAAAATTTTGAAGTACTTTTACATCATCTCCAGACATACCTAGAGATAAAAAACGACCAGGGTAAATTTCATTAATATACTCTTTGTAAGAAGTAGGAATATTTTTAATAGTAGTTTGATAAACTTCTAAAATTTTATTCCAAGTATTTCTATCTGTAATTCCTGTTTCTTCTAAATTATATTTTTTTTGAAAATTATTAATCATTTGAACAGTGCTATCTGTATAAATAGAATTAACACTTAATAATGGTAAATCATCATCGAAGAAAGAAATTACCCCTAAAAAATAATGTAATACCTGTACTTCAGCTCCAGAATCTCCATGTTTTAATTCTGTACTATATTTTATTTCTACTTCTTCTAATTGAATACCTTCAGTGTATAAATCATTTACTTTTTTTACACTATTGTATATATATTTGATCTTATACCAAGTAGCTTTATCAATAGTGCCTGTTATAGGTAAATTAAATATTTCTTGAAACTTTTTAACAGTATTTTCTGTTTCTACAGTAAAGAATAAATTAACGGGATCAATAACAGGTAATAGGGGATAGTTTTGATGAATTGCATTTAATTCTCTTTGAATAATTCTAATTTCTTCTCTGGCATCTCCTAATTTCAAAGTAACACCAGGGTATGAATAAATAGGATCTATTGTTTTAGTATCAGTAATTATTTTAATGTCATCACCGTAATAATATTTTAATATTTGAAGAGTAGTTTTTCCTTGTTTTGCTAGAGTTACTGTTCCCCACTGTGATAGTCCTTCACAAATTGTTTTTTTACCATCACAGTATTTAGTAAAGTAGGGCTGAATTTGACCGTCTTTAACAACATAATTATTAAATACTTCATCTACAATGTGAGTAATAGATTCAAATAAGGTTCTACCATCTACAAATGCTTGATCATAACTTGATAAAGATGTAATATCAAATGAATAACCTTTACTTGGATACCATTCATTATATATTCTATTTAAAGTAAATGTAATAATAGCAATAATGTTAGCACGAAGTGCATTTTCAGGCCAAGTAGGGTATATTTCACTACAAGCTACATTTTTAATATAATTGATAAAAGGAATTCTAATATTTCTACTATTTTCATCTGGTTTTCCTAAATGAACAATAATTTGGGTAGGAATAAATGGTTCTAATACAGCTTTTCTATCCATTTTTATTCTCCTTTGGTTTTGGTACTAAAGTCACATATTGAATCATTTTTTGTCCACTATAGATAGGAACTTGAAAAGTAGTAGGACCTAGATAGTTAGGGTGCTTTACAATTAATTCATAAGTAACATATTCAGGTTCATCACTATTTTTAATATCAGGAGCTGGTAAAATGATATTAGAGATAATACCACTTTCATCTGTAATTCCTTCAAAGAAATTTAACTCTATTTTAGAGACTTCTTTTTCAATTGTGATATTTACATTAGGAATAGGAATTGCTTGCTCTGCCATAAAAATTTGGACTTTTAAAATACCAGTTGATGGATTATCTTTTAGAAATTGTTGATAAACTTCATTTTTATTCATTTAAATTTCCCTTTCTATTATAAGAATTTGACCAATATTTAATGAATTGGTCGTTAAATTATTTTTATCTTTAATTTTATTTACAGTTGTATTAAACTGTTTAGCAATTGAATAAAGACTATCTCCTTTTTTAACAGTATAGCTAATATTTTCTAAACCTGTACTACTTGAGGTATTAGGTATTTTTAATTCTTGATTAATAGATAGACTAGTACTTTTTAGATTATTTAGTTTTATAATTTCATTCACAGTTGTATTAAATCTTTTAGCAATTAAATAAAGACTATCTCCTTTTTTTACTATATAAGTCGTTGTTTCTTCTTTTTCTTCATATAAATTAGGATCTCCAATACACTCTAAAACTGTAGTTAAGTTAGAACTTTTAGTTTTAATTTTTAACTGTTGATTAATAGATAGGGTAGTAGAACCTAAACTATTTGTTTTCATGATTTCATTTACAGTGGTATTAAATTTTTTAGCTATTGTATAAAGACTATCTCCTTTTTTTACAGTATATATTTCATATTCTGGAATAGTGATAGTAGTATCTTCTTCTATAGTAATGGGAATTTTTAATGTTTGGCCTACTGATAATAAATTAGAGACTAGGTTATTTAAATTTTTTATTTCTTGAAGAGTAGTACCATATTTACGAGCTATTTGATAAAGATTATCTCCACTTTTTACAGTATATGAAAAATATCTTTTCGTACTGGTACTAGCTTCTGGGATTTCTAGTATTTGACCGATTTGTAGGGTGTTTGATACTAAATTATTTTCTTTTTTAATGTTATCAACGGAAGTATTTGTTTGTTTTGAAATTAAATAGAGACTATCTCCTTTTTTTACTGTATAGCTATATCTTAAGTCAGATTCATTTATGTATTCTAAAATGGAAGATACAATTTGATTTATAAGACAACTACATAACATGTTTGGATTTGTGGTATCAAAAAAACAATTTAAAATAATAGTAGGATTTATATTAATTTCTCTTTGAATATAATAGTAATCTTGATCCCAATTAGCTGGTAGAATTTTTATAGTTGGTTCTATTACTTTTATGTTTTCTTTTTTTAAATTCTTATAGATAATATTAGCTAAATTTGTTGTATCATTTTTTGAATCAATAATATTAGTAAATTCGTTATCGAAATGAGAATGAATTGATAGAATAATGGTCTTATTTGAATTGGTTATCATTTTTCTAATTTTTTCAATTCTTTTAGATGGTTCTAGGTTAATATCTTTTTCACGAGTGGTTTGAACATTTAGATTTTCTTTTTTTAAAGCTATTACAAGTTGTTTTGATAAATATAAACAGTAATCTTTTTCTTCAAAGTTTTTTAGAGTTTCTCCATAGTCTTGTCCACCATGGGCTGCATCAATAATAATTTTATAATCATTCATGATATTCCTCCTAGAATTATTTTATGATGAATGCCTAAAACTGTTATTGAATATTTTAAAATTTTAAATAGAAGTTCAAAGTTATCAATAATGAGATAATACCACAAAAATAGCACTAGTAATTTTATTTACTAGTACTATTTATTTTTAGTAAAATTTTAACTATTTATTGATTTCCTTAGATAATTTTTCTAAAGTATCAGCATCAAGTCCAGTCATACGAGAAATTGTCGCAATATCTAGCTTTTCTTTTAACATATTTTTAGCTATTTCTAATTTTTCTTGCTCAATTCCCTGAGAAATTCCTTGAGAAATTCCTTCATCATAAGCCATCTTCTTCTCAGTATTCTGGATTAATCTTTGATCTTCTTCATAAGTCATAAAACTTCTGAATGTTTCTTGATTATTTAAATCTGTTACTTTATCTTCATACTCTTTCACAAAATCAT
>ERZ824575.244-NODE-244-length-74795-cov-11.898435_pt1 | contig 74795 bp, 62 predicted proteins | sample MGYA00519470_ERZ824575 | MGnify/ENA primary metagenome ERZ824575 (study PRJEB31778, sample SAMEA3449170) | human gut metagenome | biome: human gut; feature: human-associated habitat; material: faeces | place: United Kingdom | collected 2010/2012 ... | reverse complement strand
GCCGTGGGATAAAGTCGCTTTTTCTTGAGTTCGGCATGATTTCCTGCGGTTTTAATCTTCATAAGTTCCATCTGAAAAAAGTGGCTCTCAGGTCTGCTGCCTGATTCAATATTTATTACATTTTGTGCATGGCATTTCCCTGCCGGCTTGTTTGTTATACGCTTTTTCGGTTCATGCTTCTTTTTTGCAGCATCAACAAGCCCGAGCTTCCATAGGATGGTTGCTCGGGCTTGGGTGTTGAGTTATTTTACAGCGCCTATTTTTTATTCAGTTGTGACAGCCTTTGCAAGGTTTCTGGGCTTGTCGGGGTCAATGCCGCGAAGCACCGAAGTATAATATGCAATGAGCTGCAATGCGCACACCGTCGGCAGCGGTACAAGCATATCGTCCAGGTCTGCGTCTATTTCAAGGGTAAGGTCAACGCTGTTCTCCGCGAATACCGTGCCCTTCCGGCAGACTGCTATTATCATTCCGCCGCGCGCCTTGACTTCCTCCATGTTGCTGATGGTCTTTGCAAGGACGTTCGCCTGGGTCGCTACCGTGATAACGGGAATTCCAGGCTCAATGAGGGATATCGTTCCGTGCTTCAGTTCACCGGCAGCATATGCCTCGGAATGAATATAGCTTATCTCCTTGAGCTTCAGCGAGCCCTCCAGAGACAGCGCATAGTCGAAGCTTCTGCCGATGAAGAACAGATTATCAGCATTCACAAGCTTGCTTGCGATAAACTGGCACTCGTTCTTGCGGTCGATAACGCGCTGAATCGCCGCAGGAGCGGACAGAGCCTGCGCGGTCAGCTCCTTCATGCGCTGGAGACCGATCATGCCCCTTGCAAACGCAAACCGGAACGCAAGCAGGTACATTACGGATATCTGCGCGGTATACGCCTTCGTGGAAGCAACTGCGATCTCCGGACCTGCAAGCGTATGGATATACATATCCGCCTGGCGCGCTATCGCGGAGTACTTTACATTTACTACCGCAAGGGTCTTTGCACCGCGCTCCTTCGCGAGTTCAAGCCCCGCCTTCGTGTCAGCGGTTTCGCCGCTCTGGGACACGACTATTACAAGATCTCCCTCTCCGACTATAGGATCCATGTAGCGGAACTCCGACGCGACCTCCACGGTAACGGGAACCCGCGCCAGCTGCTCAATTGCGTACCGCGCAATGATTCCGGCGTGCATTGCCGTTCCGCACGCAACTATGAAAACGCGCTTGACATCGCGCAGCATATCATCAGTCAGACCGATATTCTCAAAATATGGTACTCCATCGCGGCAGCAGGACTCCATCGTTTTCGCAACGATCCCCGGCTGCTCGTGTATCTCCTTTAGCATGAAATGCGGGTATCCGCACTTCTGAGCCTGCTCAACGTCCCACTCAGCAATGCTGATCTCCTTCTGCTCTGGAATTCCGTGTACGTCGTAGTACTCGATCCCGTCGGTTTTCATGCATACGATGTCGTTATCGTCCAGCAGAACGTATTTTTTCGTGTATTTCAGGAACGCCGGAATGTCGCTTCCGATGAAATACTCGTTCTCGCCGATACCTACTATCAGCGGGGACTCCTTACGGGTCGCATAAACCCTGTCAGGAAAATCACGGAAAATGATCCCCAGCGCATAGCTTCCCTTGAGTTCCTTCAGCGTTTCAGTGATGGCGCGGAGCGGGTTCCTCTCGGAATAGTAATAATCCAGCAGGCATGCGACTACCTCGGTATCCGTCTGGGAAGTGAAGGTGTATCCCTTTTCGGTCAGGAACTCCTTGAGTTCTATGTAGTTCTCGATTATTCCGTTGTGTACGATCGTGACCCTTCCGTTTGTGTGCGGGTGTGAGTTGATGTCGCTCGGCTCGCCGTGAGTCGCCCACCTGGTGTGGCCTATTCCGCAATGTCCCACCGGACTGCCCTCTATATCAAGTTTGTGCCGCATGTCCGCAAGCTTTCCCTTTGTCTTGACCGTCTTTATTCCGGTCTTTTCAAAGACTGCTATACCTGCGCTGTCGTATCCGCGGTATTCCAGCTTTTCCAGACCCTGCATCAGCACGTCAGTACAGTCGCGCTGACCTATATAACCTACTATTCCGCACATAAAATAGTTCCTCCGTATGATGTTCTTTATGTAGTCATATTCGGATTTTCCCCTGATTATGACTTCCCCATAGATGATTATAACACAAGCAGCGGAAAAATTCAATACTGATTTTCCGCTGCTGAAATATTTATCGCGTTACTCTACCCTTATTCCACCCGGGTCGGGCTGAGAGGTCTCAGGCTCCGACGTTTCGGATGTGCTCGATTCGGTTGTCGCCGCGTCTGGCTGCTCCGGCTCTGATGTATCCGGAGCGGACGTGTCAGGCTCGGAAGTATCAGAGCTGCCAGAATCGTCGGTTCCGCTGGTGTTGTCGTCCGGAACGGGAGTTACCGGCGTTTCCGGCTCGGTGGTATCTCCGGTACCGGGATTTTCAGGCTCCGGCGGAGTTTCTCCGGTGTTCGCACCGCTGTTGTCGGGAGCCTCGCTGCTTCCGCTGCCGGAGTAGCTCAGTCCGCTGCGCGCAAAGTACGCCTTTACGCCGTCGGCTATAGACTGCGCAATGCCTGACTGATACGTGGGATCAGCCATCACCATGCATTCGCGCTCGTTTGAAATAAAGCCCATCTCGACCAGCACCGACGGGAAATCCTGCTGGAGAGTTACCCAGTAGTAGCTGTACTTTTCGCCGCGGCTGCTCCGTGTTCCGTCGCCGTAAACGGAGTTGTCATAATAGTTCGACAGCTTGTCGTTTATGCTCTTGGCGAGCGGCTGCGAAAACGGTGTGAAATAGTACACCTCAACGCCGTGCGCCGATTCGCTCAGCGCCGAGTTACAATGCAGAGACAGGAACATGTCCGCACCGTATGCCCGCGCAACCGTCGGTCGTGTGGCGGTCAGGATAAACTCGCTCTCGGTCTTGAGCCTTACAACTGTCGCGCCCATAGCGGTCAGTTTGGATTCGAGCTGCTTTGCCACTGCAAGGTTCACGGACTGCTCTGTTGCGTTGCCGATGGCTCCGGGGTCAAGCTTGCTTGCAGTCTTGCCGTAGCCGTGGCCGGGGTCTATCACGATGACCTTTCCGGAAAGCGGCGATGTCGGAACATTGAAAGTCAGCATGAGGTCGCCGTTATCGTCGTAGTACGCTCCGCAGCCGCTGTAAATTCCCGCCTGCCGCAGCGTAAGGGTCAGACGGAATTTCGGCACGCCGTTCTTCTCAACGGTATCCCATATTCCGGAGCTGAACAGCGAACAGCTGTCAAATGCCGGCAGCTTGGTAACGCTGGTGACATTATCGAAAACTATCTCGACCTTACCCGGGCTGTAGTCGCTGACGCCGTAGGGTCCGTCGTCCTCGTCGATAAAGCTCATCGGAGTTGTTACGTTGAACGTGGACTTGTAATCAAGCTGTATCTTTATGTAGCTTCTGCCGCCGGAATTACCCACCGCCTTAACGTACAGCTTGTTTTCTCCAATCCCGGTGTCGTAGAATGTCGTGACGTCCGTAGCCTTGTAACGCCTGCCGGACGTGCTGATAACGTAATCGCCGGACGCGCTCTTATAGTAATCGAGGCTTCCCGCCGGGAGCTGAGAGAGCGTCGGGCAGGGCGCGGAGCCGGTGGTCTGGCTGTCGAACACCGTGGTGTAATTATTGAGCGTCTTAATGTAAGTCGTGTAATCCGATGTGGTCAGCACCGGCGCCATCGTGCCGACTATCTCGCCGGTTCCCGCGCTTGACTGGTCGACGAAATCGTCAACTATGACCTCCTTCGGAGGCTCCGGCTCAGCGTCGATGGTGACGCTTCCTCCGGTCATGTACTCCTCAATTCCGCGGTACACCGCGTAGTAGCTCGTATTTCCGAGGTACTGCTTCTCGCCGATGATCCCCGACGGCACGCGGTAGTATCCCACGAATCTGGCGTAATCCGAGTTCGCGTCGAGATCTTCGCTCGCGCCGGATTTCTCCTTCAGCGTGACTGTCTTTCCGCCGATAACCGCAGTCACCTTTGCGCCGCTGTAGGCTACGGCTTCCAGAGTGACCCGGGAGCCGCCCTCTACAACGATATCCTTCGTCTGCTCAATGGATTTGAGCACGTCCACCTGGCGCTCTATCGAATAGTATATTTTCTTGCCCTTGTGTTCGATAACAAAAGTGTTTTTGCCGACTTTAAGCTCCTTCTGGAAGTAGAAGTTGCCGGCTTCATTGAGCTTGACCTTTTCGCCGTCGAACAGCACATCGAAATTCTCGTCGAAGGTTCCCATGAACTTTACGGTTGAATCGTATGTGACAAAATTCGTGGACGTGGGCGAAGTCATCTGCAAGGTGTCAAACAGCGTATCGGTATTTATCTGCTCGTCGAAATATTTTAGAAGCGTGGTTGTGGAGCCGAGGAGGTCGCTGCGCAGCCCTGACAGAGAGTTGAAGCAGCTTCCGCCGATGTCCGGCATATCCTCCATTATGGAGAGCTGCCGCAGGAGCTGGTCCTCGTACCAGCCAGTGTACTGACCTATACGCTCGTTTAGATGCAGCACATAGAGTTTAGTGTCAGTTTTTTCAGCGAGGTCGTACCACCAGGAAACCACTTTTCCGAAGTTCAGCGAGGTATCCGAATCGGTGCCGTACGCCTTCACCATGATGAAATCCGCGTAGCCGCTCATAAGGTACGCGCGGGTATCGCAAAAGCCATCATAAAGCGCCTGAACCGTATCCAATGTAGCCGAACCCTCCTCGTTTGAGGAACTGTTCGCCCACATATCGGTTATCTGGAGTCCCACCGCCGTGGTGTTGCTGGTACGGCGGATAACCTCGGAAAGAGTGCGTATAACAAACTCGTTGGTTTCGTACAGCCAGTTTTCGTAGCCTATTCCGGCGCCGCTTGCCATGTACTCCGCGTACATTTCGGGGGTATCCTTGGTGTAGTAATTCACCAGCAGGATTCCCTCGCAGGCGTATTTCATCGCGAACTTGTGAGCCGCCGCAGCGAATCCGGATTTCAGCCCGCCGCCCTTTGCGGTCACATCGTCGATGAGGGAGTCGACGTCAAGCTGAACATACGCGTTGAACCCGTTCTCATGCGCTGAATCTATAGCCGCGCCGAGCGCTCCCCTGCCGGAATCCATCTCGAGGTCGTAGCACTTCACGCCGTCGTGGTCGGTGTTGAAAATCACCGTGTTCATGTCAAACCCGGAAAGCTCCTCGAACAGCGCCGGAAGCTCCTCCGCAAGGGACGCGTCGGTCTGTTCCCCGGTGTAGAAATCCACCGTAGGAGTCAGCATTACCGCGCGCATTCCGCTTGGAAGGTACACCATGCTCTCGCCGGAAACCAGATCAGCCGCGCTCTCTGCAAAGGCGCTGTCGTCGGTCTGTTCCTCAGATACTGCGGCTTCCTCCGTCTGCGGAACTGCGGACGCCGCTCCGGACAGCACTCCCAGCGCAAGCACCGCGCTCATCATGCATTTAAAGAAACGTTTCATTTTAATTCCTCGTTATAAAATATCTCTTAGTGCCGTAATTTCCTTTTTCACCTGTTTGCTGACCGAGCTTTCCGGCTGGAATACGCTCCGATAGCTGTACAGCGCGATTCCGCCGTAGCTCGAGCACTTCTTTGCCGCCGCCGCCTGCCTGGAAATTATGTCGCTGTTATTTACCCACTCGTACTTTCCGCTGCCTGCCCAGGTATCCTCGCAGCCTACCTTTGATACTGAAAGCCCGGCTATCAGCGGTATCCCGCCCTGCTTCGCAAGCGCGTCCCACTCGTCAAGCGTGGACTGATACGGCGCTGCGGAATTTTCAAACCCGTAGTAGATCTGCGGTATCATGATATCCGCATAGCCCGGCGTGGTGCACCATTTGCGCACGTCCGCATAGAGCTGATTGTAGTTGTTCTCGATACGCCCCTGCGTGCTTACGCTGAATTTCGCCGTGGAATTCGCCGAATGGACCGCGCTGTAAAGCTCCTTCACCATGCGGTCGCAGTTCGCAAAGCGGAAATCCGAAAGGCTGGAATACCCGCTTGCCGAATACGCCGCAGAGTCAAACGAAGCGTCGGTCGTGGGATAGAAATAATCGTCGATGTGCAGCCCGTCAACGTCGTAATTCGAGACTATTTCGGCGGCTCCTGCCGCGATAAGCTCCGTTACCTCGTCGTACGCCGGGTTCAGGTAGTAGGTATCGTTGACGTTCACTGCGTACTTCCCCGCCATTCCGTCGCCCTTTGCAAAGGTGTAGACCGGAAAGCTTCCGTAGCTGGAAATATCAGAGCAGCCGCACGCACGCAGCGGATTTATCCAGGCGTGGAACGATATCCCGCGCTTGTGAGCCTCGGAGATCATGACCTCCAGCGGATCGTAGCCGGGATCCTTGCCAAGCGTTCCGGTGACGTACTTCGACCACGGAAACAGCTCAGACCTGTAATAAGCGTCGCTGTGCGAGCGAACATGAACGTACACCGTGTTTATCCCAAGATCGGCGCAGTTCTCATAGACCGCCGCGATATTACTGCGAAAGCCCTCTTTGGGCTGCCCCTGAAGCAGCGCGGCAAGTTCAATGTAGCTTATCCAGATTCCCTTGACCTCGCTGTAATTCACAGCGGAATAGCTTCTGCTTCCGAATTCGGACGGAGTATGCTCAACGGCAGCCTGTGTGGTCGTTACTGTCGTTTTCGGCGTGGTCGTTACAGTGCTGTGCGGTGTGGTGTGTTCCTTTGCTGCTGACGTACTGGATTTCGTAGATGCCTGCACAGCGGAAGCGGTCGTCTGCGGCTTTGCCGGTGTGCTGGAGGTCTGCTGTGTGGTTTCCTCCGGCATTTCCGCTGTATCCGGCTGATTTTCGGCTGCGCTGGAATCAGGTTCTGCAGGCTCCGCTGTTATCTCCGCCGACGATACGTCCGACTGCGGCGCAGACTCCTGCGGAACCGGCTCAGATGTCACCTCCGGAACCGCCGCAGTGCTCACCGAGTGCTCGGCGAAGTCCGCAATACTGACCCCCTGTGTCCCCTGCGAGGCGCAGCCGGAAAGAGTGACCACCGACATCAGAATGCACAGCGCTCTTGTTATTTTGTTCATATTTTCCCTCAATACCGCCCGGTTCCCCATTCCGAACCCGGACAGCTTTATATATACTTATAGATATTATCATTATAACACCACTCTGCATAATTGTCAATAGCCGGAAATAACAGCGGCGGCTGTTTCCGGGAATTTTGCCCGAAAAGTGTTATAATATGTAAAGCCCCGGAGAAAAAGCGCACTTTTCAAAGAAATCCGCTTGCAATTCTGCGCAGGAAATGCTAGAATAAAAGCAATAAGCAAAAGCTACATGGGAAAGGATACAACAAAATGAACAGAATACTAGCATCGATACTTGCTGCGGCTCTGACGCTCAGCACGGGCTGCACGAAAGCTCCCGTGACCTCCAGCGAAATTATCTCCACGGCGGAGCAGATAGTCAGCACAGATGGCCGTGGAACTCACGAAACCGATGAAATTCCCGACGAGCAGACTCAGCAGACCGGATTCAAGGTCAGCGGGACAAAGCTCCTTGACGCAAACGGAAACGAATTCATCATGCGCGGAATAAATCACCCGCACTCCTGGTTCACAGCTCAGGACGACACCGCCCTTGAAGCCATCGCAGCGACAGGAGCAAACACGGTGCGCATCGTCTGCGGAAGCGGTCAGCAGTACAATAAGGACAGCGTTGAAAGCCTCAACAAGCTTACCGACAAGTGCAAGGAGCTTGAAATGATCGCAATACTCGAGGTCCACGACGTCACCGGAAAGGACGATACCTCGCTTCTGGAAACCGCCGCGGATTACTGGATAGAAGTTAAGGAAGCGCTCATCGGAAAAGAAAACTACGTTATACTCAACATCGCCAACGAGTGGGTCGGAAACTGGGACGGTCAGAAATGGTGCGACGGGTACACCTCGGTAATTCCAAGGCTCCGGGAAGCCGGAATAAAGAACACCATCATTGTGGACGCCGCAGGCTGGGGTCAGTACGGGCAGAGCGTTACCGACTACGGCGAGCAGGTATTCGCCGCTGACCCGGACGCCAACACGATGTTCTCCGTTCATATGTACGGCACAGCCGGAAAGAACAAGGCAACTATCGCGCGGAATCTCAAGCTGTCCACCGACAAGGGGCTGTGCATGATAGTCGGCGAGTTCGGCTGGAATCACTCCGACGGCGACGTTGACGAGGAGTACATTCTCGAGTACTGCAACGAAAACAGCGTCGGCTGGCTCGCCTGGAGCTGGAAGGGCAACGGCGGTGGCGTTGAGTACCTCGACCTCGCAGACGAATGGGACGGCTCGTCGCTTTCCGACTGGGGCGAGACTGTAGTCAACAGCGACCTCGGGCTGAAAAAGACCTCCGTTAAGTGCAGCATTTTTGATTGAATAAACGAACCATAATAATAAATACCGGGACTGTTTCGTACAGCCCCGGTGTTTTTTATTCGCCTATCATGCCGCGGAATTCCTGCTCGGAGATTATCGTAACTCCAAGCTCCTGCGCCTTTGTCAGCTTGCTTCCTGCTTCCTCGCCCGCCAGAACGTAGGCAGTTTTTTTGCTGACCGACCCGGAGCATTTCCCGCCGCGCTCCTCAATAAGCTTCTTCGCCTGGTCGCGGGTCAGCGTGGGGAGGGTTCCTGTCAGCACAAACGTCTTGCCTGCCAGCTCGTCGGAAACCTTGCCGCTGTCGTATGTCATGTTTACGCCGTGGTTTTTCAGCCGCTCAATGAGCTTTATCCGGTGCGGCTCCTGCATTGCGTTGTAGACCGAATCCGCCATGATGTCGCCGAAGCCGTCTATGCTGCAAATCTCAAGCGGAAGCGCTTCCATTATCGCCTCCATGCTGCCGAACTTCTCGCACAGCAGCTTAGCCGCGCGCTGACCTATCCCGCGGATTCCCAGTGCGAACACCAGTCTGTCAAGGCTCGCTTTTTTGGAGTTCTCAATAGAATTTATCAGGTTCTCCGCCGACTTCATTCCGCCCGTGACCTGCATTACGGTCTGCACATCGAGTTCATAGAGATCGGCGACGTTTGAAACAAACTTGTTGTCAAGAAGCTGCTGAACTATCGCCTCGCCGAGACCTTCAATGTTCATCGCATTGCGGCTCGCGAAATGCTCGATCGACCTTGCAAGCTGCGCCGGACAATCGATATTCTGGCAGCGGATAACAGCTTCGTCCTCGTCGCGGAGGGCTTCCGCACCGCATATCGGGCAGACGTTCGGAATGAAGTACGGCTCCGAACCTTCGCGGTGCGAAACGCTGCGGACTACCTCCGGAATGATGTCCCCCGCCTTGCGGACTACAATGCGGTCGCCGACCCGGATATCCTTGTCTGAGATGATGTCCTGATTGTGCAGGATAGCGCGGGAAACCGTAGTCCCGGCAAGCTGAACCGGGTCGAACACCGCAACCGGAGTCAGCGCGCCGGTTCTGCCGACATTTATCTCGATTTCGTTGAGGGTGGTCTCTTTCTCCTCGGGGGGATACTTGAACGCCACCGCCCACTTCGGCACCTTCGTCGTAAATCCGATCTCGTTTCTCATGGCGAAATCGTTGACCTTTACGACCGCGCCGTCGATGTCAAACGGTAGGCTCCGGCGCATTTCGCCAATCTCCCGGATACGCTCGATAACCTCGTCTGCCGTGTGGACTACCCTGTAATCGGGAATGACCGTGAAGCCCAGGCTCTGCATGTATTCGAGCGATTCGGAGTGGCTGGAAAGCTCCTTCCCGCGAAGCTGCTGAAGATTGAACACGAAAATATCAAGCTTCCGCTTTGCAGTGACCGAGCTGTCCTTCTGGCGCAGCGACCCTGCCGCAGCGTTTCTCGGATTCTTCGGCATTGGCTCGCCGAGGCGCTCCTGCTCCTCGCAGAGCTTGGCGAAGCTCCTGCGCGGCATGTAGACCTCGCCGCGCACCTCGATGAATTCGGGAGCTTCATTGAGCTTCAGCGGAATGGAGCGGATAGTTTTAAGGTTGGCGGTTATGTCCTCGCCCTCGAAGCCGTCGCCACGGGTGGAGCCTCTTGTGAACACGCCGTTCTCGTACTCCAGCGACACGGACAGACCGTCTATTTTCGGCTCCACAGTGAACTCACGCGCGCCCTGCTCCATCACGCCGGAAAGGAACCCGCGCACCTCGTCCTCGCTGAAAACGTCCTGGAGGGAGCCCATCTGCACCGTGTGAGCTACCTTCTCAAAACTGCTGCTGACCGTTCCGCCGACCCGGTGCGTCGGGGAATCCGGCACGGCAAGCTCCGGGAACTGCTGCTCAATGCCGCGCAGCTCCCGCATGAGCGCGTCGTACTCGTCGTCCTCGATGGTCGGGGAGTCCAGGTCGTAGTAACTGTGATTGTGCTTCTCGATGACTGCGCGAAGCTCCGCAGCGCGCTTTTCCGCTTCCCTTATCTCCATTTGAACCTCCGTTTGCGGCTGCACCGCGCTGGTTTTGCGCGTTCCGCCTTAATCTAAAACAGCCTCGTAGTCCTGAAGCAGACCCACAAGGTCAGTATCTCCCGCGACAACGTGGGTGTAGGCGTCGGGTATCTTGCCTACGATTATGGTCTCAGCCGCGACTATCGACGCGGACACCGGTACCCTTGACGTGAAGCCGGGTATCACCGCGTCCGCCGTGACCTCGATATGTATTACTATCCGGTGGCGGGTCTGGTTCAGCCCCGCTTCGGTGAACTCGCTGACTATCGCGGTCTGCGCATAGCCCACAGGGCTTACCGTCATGCCGACGTCAAAGCCGCGGCCGTGCAGAAGCTGCAATCCAGTGAGTGTTCCCACCGGTATCATGATATCTATGCCGCTCATGCGGTCAAGTTCGCGCTCAAGCCGGGCAGCTATGTTGTTTTTCAGTCGGTTGATGTTCATTGCGTTGCTCTCGATGGAGCACACCGAACCACTTTCGTCCCGCTCAATCGTCACCAGCGAGGAATAATCCGTGTCCTCGCGCTCAAGCTCCGCCGCTATCGAGCGGGTTATCATCGCCGACACCGCCGCGTGGCACTCGTTGTAATTCACAGTCTCCACGATCGGGCGGAAGCTCAAATCAACTATAAACGCCAGACCTATCAGTATCAGCGCTGCCGCTATCAGCTTCACGCCGAGCTTCCGCAGCCCGGAGCGCGTTTTTTCTCCCATCATCAGTATCACCTCTGCATATTCTATGTCTATGCAGAGGTGACGGTGAATTTGTACAAGTTTCTGGTTCTGACAAGTTGATGACGGGTATGACGGCTTACTATAACTTCTTTCATATATTTTATATTTTCAAATTTTATATAAAAGGGTTAGGTAAACCCGTCATACCCGTCATCCCATCATTTTCCAATTAGAATCAGTTATTCACAAAAGCCTCGAAAGCTCTGTAAGCCGCCCAGATATCGGTCTTTGCGGTTATCTCGAACGGAGCGTGCATGGACAGCACCGGAACTCCCACGTCGATAGTGTTGACGTCGAGATTTGCGATATAAGCCGCCACCGTTCCGCCGCCGCCGATATCTACCTTGCCAAGCTCGCCGGTCTGCCAGATAACGCCGTTGGCGTCGAGCAGTCTGCGGATCTCGCCTGCGAACTCTGCGGAAGCGTCAGAAGTGCCGCTCTTGCCGCGGGAGCCTGTGTACTTTGTAACGCACACGCCGCCGTTCAGCAGTGCGCTGTTGCGCTTCTCGAACACGTCGGGGAACGTGGGGTCGAACGCCGCGTTAACGTCCGCGGACAGGCAGCGGGAATTCTGGAGCACGGTCCTGCCCTTTACGCCGAAGGTTGAAGCCAGGTCGGCGATGAAATAACGCAGGTAAGAGGAACGCAGTCCGGTGTTGCCGTCGGAGCCGGTCTCCTCCTTATCGGTGAGGATAGCTACTGCGGTCTTCTCGGGGTTGTTCAGCTCCAGGACCGCCATCAGCTCGGTGTACGCGCACACTCTGTCGTCCTGACCGTAGGCGCCTACCAGGCTTCTGTCGAAGCCTACGTCCTTAGCCTTGAACGCAGGAACTGCTTCCAGCTCGGCGGATATGAAGTCAGACTCGACAATGCCGTACTTCTCGTTGAGTATCAGCATGATGTTGAGCTTTACAAGCTCGCTGCCCTCGTCGTCCCTAAAGGGACGGCTGCCTATGATGATGTTGAGCTCCTCGCCCTTGATGAGCTTGGGAGCCGGGCGCTTGTACTGCTCGTCTGCAAGGTGCGGGAGCAGGTCGGAAACGCAGAATACCGGGTCGTTTTCGTCCTCGCCTATGTTTACTGTTACTTTAGTGCCGTCAGCCTTGATGATAACGCCATGCAGCGAGAGCGGAACGGTCGGCCACTGGTACTTCTTGATGCCGCCGTAGTAGTGGGTCTTGAAGTAAGCTACCTCGTCCTTTTCGTAGAGCGGGTTCTGCTTCATGTCGAGGCGCGGGGAGTCGATATGAGCCGCAACCAGGTTCACGCCGTTCTCAATGGACTCCTTGCCGATAACAGCCAGGATAACGGACTTCTCGCGGTTGAGGTAGAAAACCTTGTCGCCGGGCTTGTACTTATTCTTCGCACTGAACTCAACGAATCCGCGCGCCTTCGCCATCTTCACGATCTCGGCGGAAGCCTCGCGCTCAGTCTTTGCGATGTCCAGGAACGCCTTGTAGCCCTCGCAGAACTTATCGCACTTCTTCAGTTCCTCCTCGGACATGCGGAGAACTGCGTTCTTCTTGTCCGCAAGCAGCTTTTCCTTTAATTCCTTAACGGTTAACTTTTCTGACTTTGCCATAGTGATTATCCTTTCTCATCATAGAGTTTTTTGTATGTGTCCATCGCCCGGTCTATCTTATTGACGTAATGCGCCGTGTCAGATATCGGGATAACGTCCAGATGTACGCCGTCGGAGGAATAGTCCTTATCGGCGAGCCATTCGTTCACCTGTCCCCGCCCCGCGTGGTACGCCGCCATAGCGGTGTCCACATTGCCGAACTCGCTGCAAAGATACCCAACCAGCCAGCAGCCGTATCGGATATTCGTCTCGGGGTCGTACATGTCGAGGTAGCGCGTGTCCTCGTCGCCCAGCCGGAACTTCACCCAGTCGAAGGTGTCCTCCATTATCTGCATGAGTCCCCTCGCTCCGACGTTCGAGACTGCTCCGGGGTCGAAGCCGCTCTCGGTCTTTATCACCGCGTAAACAAGATACTTGTCAAGCCCGTTCTCCCGGGAGTACTTCTCAACGTAGCTTTCGTAGCGCAGCGGGTGGGTGTAACGCTGATAATATCCCCAGCCGAACCACCCAGCAGTTCCCAGCAGCGCCGCAATGATCACGGTGATCAACACTGCCGGGAGTACGCGCCGTTTTCTGCGATATTTTGTCATTTGCCGCCTTTCAGTTGCGAGATAACGCCCTGCGCAGCTTCCGCTAGCTGGCGCTGAGTTCCGTTGTTTTCTATGCAGAAGCCGCTCCGCTGCCGGTAGAACTCCTCGCCGTGCTGGCTTTTCAGCCTTGCCCGGGCAAGCTCCTCGGTGATGCCGTCGCGCTTCATTATGCGCTGTACGCAGTTCTCGGGGTCTGCGGTCACACTGACTATGCTCCCGCACAGGAATTCAAGCCTCGCCTCGAACAGCGTCGGCGCGTCCAGAAGGACGTAATCTCCGGCGCTTTTCAGCTTTTCCGCGATATTATATGTAATATAAGGGTAAATTATTTTGTTGAACAGCGCGCGTTTCTCCTCGCTGTGGAAGATAAGCTCCGCCGTTTTCCTGCGGTCGAGCGTCCCGTCCTGGAGAATAAGCTCCGGCGACAGCCTGTCGTGAAGCTCGGTCAGCGCGGGGCGTCCCGGCTGAACAACCTCCCTTGCGGACAGGTCGCAGTCTATGACATCAAAGCCGCTCTCCGCGAACGCCCGGCAAACGGTTGATTTTCCCGCCCCGGACATTCCGGTAAGTCCAACGATAAGTCTGCTCATACCTCTATCACCCTGAATGCCGCGGCACGGAGAAGCCGGTTGTACACTGCAAGCCCTATGCCCTCCTTTGACGGCATTTCTACGTAGATAGTTTTCGCGCCCTCGTCGTCCGCCTCGCGGAGAAGCGCGAACAAACGATGCGCCTGCTCTGCGGTGTCCCTGCCGAAGCAGCGGAACATTCCGTGCTCCACCGGGTCGGCGGAAAGCGCCAGGGTACCCTCTGCGGCATGTGACATGCACCAGTCCCCGAACTGCTTTCCGTGGGCGTTCACGATGAACACCTCCGCCTTCGGGGAGTAATGCTTGTACTTCATGCCCGGCGACATCACCTTAGCGCCCTTCGGCGGCTCGGAGGTGACAGCCGGGTCGATATCGGCCTGGCACAGCTCCGACAGCATTTCCGCAGTAACTCCGCCGGGTCTCAGGATTCTCACACGGTCAGCCGCCGGGAAGCACAGCACGGTGCTCTCCACGCCGCAGCGGCACTCGCCGCCGTCGATTATCAGCGGTATCCTGCCGTTCATGTCGTTCATGACATGCTGGGCAGTGGTGGGGCTGGGGCTTCCCGACAGGTTCGCGGACGGCGCCGCGAGCGGGAATCCGCAGGCGTCGATTATCGCCCTTGCCGCAGGGCTTTCCGGCATTCTGACTGCAACGGTGTCCAGTCCGCCGCTGGTAGCCGCAGGTATCATGTCCGACTTCGGGAAAATCATCGTCAGCGGCCCCGGCCAGTACTTTTCAGCTATTTTCAGCGCCAGCTCCGGTATCTCGCGAACCAGCGGCGGAAGCTGCTCCAGCGCGCTGATATGCACTATCAGCGGGTTGTCCTGGGGGCGTCCCTTGGCCTCGAATATGCTGCGGACTGCGGCTTCGTTGCGCGCGTCTGCGGCTAATCCGTAAACCGTCTCGGTGGGTATGCCGACTACGCCGCCCGCCGCCATTATTTCAGCCGCTTTCTTCGCCGACTGCTCGGAAAACGGCAGAAGCTCTGTGTTCAATCTGGTCATTTCCTTTCTTACTGCTGCTTGAGGAGCTTCGCGGTCTGGTCTGCAAGGCGCAGCGCCTCGAACACCTCGTCGCAGCCGCCGTTCATCATCTCGTCCAGCTTATAGAGCGTCAGCCCTATGCGGTGGTCGGTCACGCGGGACTGCGGGAAATTGTAGGTGCGTATCCGCTCGGAGCGGTCTCCGGTGCCGACCTGTATGCGGCGTTCCTCGGCTATGGCGCTGTCGCGGGCTTCCAGCTTCGCTTCGTAGAGCTTGCTGTACAGCTTCTTCATCGCCTTTTCCTTGTTCTTGAACTGGGAACGCTCCTCCTGGCACTCTACAACTGTCCCGGTCGGCTTGTGGATTATTCTTATCGCGGATTCCGTCTTGTTGATATGCTGACCTCCCGCGCCGCTTGAGCGGAACGTTTCGATGAGCAGGTCGGCGGGGTTTATCTCCACGTCGACTTCCTCGGCCTCCGGAAGCACCGCCACCGTCACGGTGGAGGTCTGTATGCGCCCCTGGGACTCCGTTTCGGGAACGCGCTGGACGCGGTGAACTCCGCTTTCGTACTTCATTTTGGCGAACACGCCTTCGCCCTCCACAAGGAAGCTCACCTCGCGGTAGCCGCCAAGCTCGGTCGGGTTGGAGTCAAGCTCCTCGACCTTCCAGCCCTGCCGCGCTGCATACATGCTGTACATTCTGAGCAGCGAATTTGCGAACAGTGCGGCTTCCTCGCCGCCTGCGCCTGCGCGTATCTCGATTATGCAGCTCCGGTCGTCGTCCGGATCCTTCGGGAGCAGGAGTATTTTCAGCTCCTCGGAGAGCTTTTCCATAGCCGCTTTGTTCTCGTCGTACTCGCTCTGGGCAAGCTCGCGAAGCTCTGCGTCGCCGCCGGCTTCGTTCAGTGCTTCAACCGCGTCGTCAAAGCCGCGCTGAGCCTTCTTGTATTTCTGCCAGACCTCCATAAGCGGGGTCAGGTTCTTGTGTTCTCTCATCAGGTCGCGGTACAGCTTGTTATCGGCTATCACCGCCGGGTCGGACAGCTTTGCGCTTATCTCGTCATAGCGCGCCTCCGCCATTACTAATTTTTCGTTCATTGTTTACCTCCATGCGTTGACTATGTGTACGTCCGCACTGCTAACGCTCGGAGGATTCCGTCTCGCGGAGGACTGACCTGATCTTCTTCTCGCATTTGGAGCGGGGTATCATGAATACATGCCCGCAGCCCTGGCAGCAAAGCCTGAAGTCAGCTCCGCAGCGCTGGACAAGCATTTTGTCGCTGCCGCAGCCTGGGTGCACCTTCTTCATGACAAGTATATCACCGACTCTGACGTCCATCTGCGTTCACGCCCCTTTCTTTCTGCATACATATGTTATTATATCACGTTTTCGTTATAATTGCAATAAAAAATGAGATTTTTTGTGCATAATTCCGGAAGGAGCCCCGCAAACCTCCGCAGCACTTGACAATCCGGCGAAAACATAATACAATATAACTATAACACGTGAAAGGAACAGCCATGGAAAACGAAGAAGTAAAGCACAAGCGCAGAGTGCGCTATTCGGGAACTCACCCGAGAAGATTCGAAGAAAAATACAAGGAGCTGAACCCCGAGAAATACTCCAGGGATATCGAGCACATAATCTCCCGAGGAGCCACCCCGGCGGGAATGCACATTTCAATAATGGTCAGCGAGATACTGGAATTTCTCGACATAAAGCCGGGACAGACCGGTCTTGACGCCACCCTAGGCTACGGCGGTCACACCCGCGCAATGCTCGAAAAGCTACAGGGAAGCGGACACATCTACGCGCTGGACGTCGACCCCATCGAATCTGAAAAGACGAAAAAGCGCCTTGCAGACCTCGGATTCGGCGAGGATATCCTCACTGTAAAGCTGCAAAATTTCAGGGACATCGACAAGGCCGCCGCCGACGCCGGAAAGAAGTTTGACTTCGTGCTCGCCGACCTCGGCGTAAGCTCCATGCAGATAGACAATCCGGAGCGCGGATTCTCCTATAAAATCGACGGTCCGCTCGACCTCCGAATGAACCCGCAGAAGGGCAAAAGCGGCGCGGAGCGTCTCCAGGAGCTGACCTACGCGGAGATAGTCGGAATGCTGACGGAAAACTCCGACGAGCCATACGCGGAGCAGATAGCGCGTACCATCATGAGATACCGCAACAAGGGCGTGTACATCTCGACCACCACACAGCTCCGCGAGTGCATAACCGAAGCGCTGTCCTTCCTGCCGAAAAACGAGCAGAAGGAAACGATTAAAAAGTCCTGTCAGCGCGTATTCCAGGCTATCCGCATCGACGTCAACAGCGAATTTGAGGTGCTGTATGAGTTCCTTGAGAAACTGCCGAACGTGCTCGCTCCCGGCGGACGGGCGGCTGTACTGACGTTCCACTCCGGCGAGGACAGGCTCGTTAAGCGCTCATTCAAGGAGCTGCACCGCGCGGGCGTTTACAGCGACGTCGCAAGGGACGTAATACGCCCCACTCCGGAGGAATGCGTGAAGAACCGCCGCGCGCGGTCAACAAAGATGAGATGGGCTGTGCGGGCGGAGTAACCGCTCACATCAGCTTCATCAGCTTGCAGTTGACTATACCGGCGCTCCAGAAATCCGCGATCGGAATATTCCGCACCTGGCAGACTATGCTCGAATCCATCGCGCCATGACCTACGATAAGCACGTCCTTGCCGGCATTCACGAGCGGGTAAGCCACTTCCCGCAGGAACTCCCCGGTTCTGGCAAAGAGCTGCTCAAAGCTCTCGCCGCCGTCCACCGGCTCGGTGTATTTCTCGGGGTGCAGAAAAAGGTCCGCGATGGGACTTCCCGGCTTGTCGAAGCTGTATTCCATGCCCTCGCAGGCTCCGAAGCTCATTTCTACCAGCCGCTCGTCCGGAATTATCGGAATGTTCCGTCCGCGCAGGACTATCTCAGCCGTTTCCCGGGCGCGTATCAGCGGCGAGCAGTAGCACACGTCAAAATGTACGTCTGCGTACTCCTCTCGCGCTTTTTCCGCCATCTGCCTTCCGTTGGCGTTCAGCGGAATATCCGTTCTTCCCTGCAGCTTGTTCCTTTCGTTCCAGTCTGTTCTTCCGTGCCGCATTATGTATAACATTGCTGTTCTCCTGTCTGTTTATCTTCTGGCAGGTCTCGGCCTGCAAACTGATTATAGCATACTGCCCGGAAATTGTCAATCTGCCGGGAAACTCGGGTTCAGATTTAGCGTACTGCCTTAATTTCACTACATTATTGATTGCTGGTGATATTCATGAAAATTGTGTTATTAGTGGTTCTGATCCTTCTGGGATTAATACTGCTGCCGTTTTTGTTCCTGTTTATCTGCGGGCTTTTCGTGGATACCAGGAAGCAGTACGAACGCGACAGCAAGTTCTACCGCGCCCTGCTGGACGGCTCCACAACTGTTATCCTGTGGTGCCTCGGAGTGCGGTACGAAATCAGCGGCGAGGAGAAATTCCCTGAAACCGGGAACTTCCTCTTTATAAGCAACCACCGCTCAAACTACGACCCCATCATACAATGGACGGTGTTCAAGCGTTACAAGCTCTCGTTCATCTCAAAGAAGGAAAACTTCAAAATTCCGATGTACGGCAGGATAATACACCGCTGCTGCTTCATGCCGATAGACCGCAAGAGTCCACGGAAAGCCATGGAAACGGTAAACCGCGCCGCAAAGCTGCTCACCGAGACCGGGAATTCCGTCGGAGTTTACCCCGAGGGAAAGCGCAGCAAGGAAGGCAGGCTGCTGCCGTTCCACGCGGGAGTTCTGAAAGTGGCTCAGAAAGCCGGAAAACCCATTGTAGTATCCACTATCGAGGGCACGGAGAACATCTTCCGGAACATCAAACGGTTCAGAAAAACCGCAGTGACGATAAAAATACTGGAAACCATAGACGCGGAAAAAGTCCGGGAATTAAAGACCTCGGAACTCAGCGAATACTGCGAAGCGCTTATGAAAAAAGAACTGGAGGAGCATATATAATGATATACGTTTTATACAATCCGTTCGCGGGCAACAAGACCTGCGAGGAGCAGTCCAGAAAGCTGACCGGCCTTTACAAGGACGAGCAGCTCACTTTCCGCAGCATGGCGGATATCAGCTATCCGGAATTCTTTGCAGGTCTCAAGGGTGAGGATCGAGTGATAATCTGCGGCGGCGACGGTACCCTGAACCGCTTCGTGAACGACGCCAGAGGAATCGACATTCACAACGATATCCTATATTACGCTGCGGGCAGCGGAAACGACTTCCTGCGCGATATCGGCAAGGAAAAGGGCTGTGATCCGTTCGTGATAAATCAATACATAAAGGAGCTTCCCTCCGTCACCGTAAACGGGAAGGAAACACTATTCTTAAACGCGATCGGTTTCGGGATCGACGGCTACTGCTGCGAGGTCGGCGATGAACTGCGAAAAAAGTCGAACGGAAAGCCGGTAAACTACACCAGCATCGCTATAAAGGGACTGCTCTACGCATTTAAGCCCACCGACGCCACCGTGATCGTCGACGGAGTGGAAAAGCGCTACAAAAAGGTGTGGATCGCCCCCACGATGAACGGTAGGTTCTACGGCGGCGGAATGATCGCGGCTCCGGATCAGCGCCGGGACGCTCCCGACGGCAAGTTTTCCGTAGTCGTCTGGCACGGTTCAAACAAGCTGAAAACGCTGGTCGTGTTCCCATCTATTTTCAAAGGCGAGCATGTGAAGCACAGCGAGTGTATCGACATCATCAAAGCCGACGAGGTAACTGTCAGATTTGACAAGCCCTGCGCGCTCCAGATAGACGGAGAAACCATACTGAACGTTACTGAATACAGCGCAAAGAGCAGCGCCAGAGTCAAGGCAGAAAAGCAGCAGGTTTCATCAACATAAAACGAGCCGGGAGTTTTCAGTAACTCCCGGTTTTTGCGCTTCATAATCAATTTGGGAGAACAACGCATTGCATTTACCATTATTTTCTAGTATAATCATATTATCTTTTTTTGAGGGAAGCGATGCCAACAGCACAAATCGTTACAGATGAACTTATACGCTCAGCCGCGCCAAAAATCCGGCGGCGGTATCGAATGCGAAAAAATTATGCTCCCTGGGCGAATTCTCCAACCTGCGCAAAACAGCGGACGAAACGCTGATTTTCGGGGAATGCCGCGGCAGCGGGAAAAATCCATACAACACATCGGCGGATTTTTCGGGAGAAACTCAGGTATTCAGATGCTCCTGCCCGAGCCGCCAGTTTCCGTGCAAACACAGCCTTGCGCTTATGATGGAGTGGCTCTCGGGGAAAAACTTTGAAACCTCGGATATTCCCGAAGACATCGCACAGAAAAGAAAAAAAGCCGCAAAGCGAACTGAACGCTCCACGGCTCAGCCCGCCTCCCCGAAGCAGAATAAATCGGCTGCCGAAAAGAAGCTCAGAAAGCAGCTTGAGGGGATTGACCTCGCGGAGAGCTTCGTAAAGGATATGCTCGACCGCGGAGTCTACTCGATCAGCAGCGCTGCCGCCGACCAGAACGCCTGCAAGCTTATCATCGAAAGGGCGGGAACGAGTATCTCCGAAGCCGTAAAAGCCGCCAAGAACGAGCTTAAAAACACCCTGTCCGAACCGTGCCGGTGTCCTTCTGCGATTCGATGAAATAGAGCTGGCAGACGACCGCCGCGCTGTATTAAAGCTCGGTAACGAATCCATAACGCTGCGCGCATACTACCGGAGATTCCCGAACACATGCGATGTCCTTGCCGTGACGGACAGCCGCCATCTGCGCGGCGGAGCGATTTTCGGACTGCTCCACTATATCCCGCAGGAGCACCATATTCTGCTCTGCCCGATGTCGCTTGTCCACCCGGACGGAATCACCAAACTATGCTGAAGGAGGCGCGGAACTATGAATACAACGCCATTTTACGAACTCCACGACAGGCTATACGACCGCGCCTCGGCAGGCTGCGCGTCGATTGCGGAGGATTTCCAGCTGAAACGCGCCGTGGAAAACATGGCTCCCCTCGCGGAAGCCAACAAGACGTTCGCGCGGCTCGGTAACATGTGAGCGAAGCTCTTCACGGAGCCTGAGCCAGCGCTGCTCCTCGCCGACTGCATTGCGCTTGCCGACGCGCTCGCCGTCGTCCAGGGCAGCTTCCAGGACGTTCCGGAATCGCACCCCAGCACGCTTGAATATGATGTAAGGGAACCTCTAAAAACCGGTTTGAAAAGGGAAAATGGGTAAAGTGCGCCGAATGCGATGAAAGCCGACGAAGTAAGGCTGTATGCCTTACGAGGAGGTGCAACACGATGTTGCAGAGCGAAATAACCGGGCGGTGTGCTATACACATTTTCACTCAAACAAGGTTTTTAGAGGCAACCGCAATAAAAAACAGCCGGAACATATCATAAAATACATTCCGGCTGCTGAATATCCATCAGGATCTTATGATCCACTTGAGAATATCTGACGCGTCAATAGCGTTTACAGTACCATCCTTGTTGAAGTCGCCCATAAGAGGATTTGCCCCCTGGGATATTCCAACGACGCATTTCAGCACAGCCGACGCGTCAAGGGCGTTCAGCACGCCGTTGTTATTGATATCGCCGGGCATATCGCTGAATTCGCACACCATTACAACATACTCGCCTGAAGAATCAGCACCCGGAATAGTCGCAGCGCCGTCCGCGCCGAGCTTTGCGCAGCCATGGAATACCAGCTTTCCGTTCGCCGGCTTATATACGTTAGCAAACTGACCCGCGAACTCCTTACGGAAGCTGAGCTTCAGGTCTGCCGGGATTTTTGTGCCGTATACTCTGAGATCGGCGCCGGATATGCCGCGCAGTGCGCTTCTGTCGGCGCTGCCCGGGATGGCCGAAAGATCTGCCGCAGTAACTGCGCTTATCTTAGCGCCGTCTGTCAGCCAGCTCTTTAAGCTGTCCGCAACGAACTCTATATGGAGTTTCTTTCCTGCGATAACTCTGATGACGTCAGCCGGAACTTCATATGCGCCGTTGAGCATGATTTTTACCGTACTGCCGTCCTGACGCTTAGCAAGTTCGACAGATATTTCCGCCCAGCTCATCGATTTACCATCGATAGAAGGTCGGGGTTCTGTATCCGGCCTTGTCGGTCTGACAGAACCGCCTGAACCACCTGAACCTCCTGAACCACCGGACTGAGCCTTACGCGTGAATGCAGCCGAAGTAACGGAGCTTTTAGCTTCTCCGACAAAAGCAACTGCCTTTATCGTTGTTGTTGCCGTTATCGTGAACCCGCCGCTGTATTTTGTGGAGGAAGCAGTAGGTTCTGTACCATCGGTGGTATAATGGATCGCGGCGCCATCGGTGGCGCAGGTTATCGTGACAGTCTGCGAACCGGTAAAGCTTCCTCCGTCCGGTGTAATGACCGGAGCCTCAACCACCTTGAGCGCAGGAGTTATCACATAACCGCATACCGTGCATTTCTCTGACGTTGTTTCGGTGGCTGCGCCTCCTGAAATGTGCGCAGACTTTTCGCCTGCAATGCCGCAGTCTGTGCATTCACGCCAGTGTCCGTCCTTGTCAGTTTTCCATTCCCTTGACCATTTGTGGGCGGATACTATGACCTCGGCGGAACCATTGCCTGCCTTGTAAAACTCGTTTTCCTCCGTCTTTGCGGTAACGGTGATAACGGTTTCCTCTTCCAGACCATCCGGGATAACGAAGCTGCCGCCGGTAATGGCTGTTCCAGTTCCGCCTGCCGTGTAGAACAGTTCCGCAGCGGGAACATCGCTGAACTTTGCATTGTTGGGGTTAACCGCTGAAACGCTTACGGTTATCTTTGTGCCCGGCAGTGCGGAGAACGGATCAGTAGTGACTGTCACAGCGGGAACTGCCTTTTTGAACGATACCTCTACTTCCCGTGTGAGTTTATTGCCATTAAGCCCTTTTATGCCCGAAAGGTCGTAGTTTTCATCATCAACGGTCATGACCGCCTTGAACTTTCTGCTTTTAGAATTGGGGACAGCACTGCTGTTCGTCCATTCCCAGCCCTCGGTCAGTTCTGCGTCCTTAAGCGCCTTTCCGTACTCAACAGAAGCCTCGGGATCTGTGATAATCGCCTTTGAGATAGTAAAAGCGCATTCTGCCGACTGTCCGGCGAGGTAGTCAAAACCGCTTCCGACGTACCTGACAGATATGGTATGCTTCCCTGCATTCAGAGGATAAGTTATCTCTATCCTGACCTTTAACGTCTTATCCATATAGAGTACGCCAATCTTCCCGCCGTCCAGCATGAGATTGAGCCTGTTTCCGACGACCGGTGCAGCGTCGATCTCAAGCTTTACTCCGTCAAGGCTCAGTTCAAAGTCCTGCTGCCTTACGTTGTTGTATGCGAGGTTTGCGACTATGCTGTTCCATTTCTTGCTGTTTTCCGGAGCAGACTGAACATCGAACACGAAGTGCAGCGTATCCTTATAAGCCGGTGCCTTGTCGGTGTTTTCAAGCGTCAGCCGATATTTTACCCTGACACTGTATTTGTCCGTTTTGAAGACGGTAAGCTCCGGATAGAAAAGAACGGTCGCGGTGTTAGCCGCCTTGCTCCAGCTGTTTCCGAGCTTTTTTAAAATGCTCGGATCGGTCAGACCTGTGGTTTCAAGACCGCTGCCGAATTTCTGTCTTCCGGCAATGTCGATGTTGTATAAGCAATTTGTGATACTGCCGTTTGTGTTTTCACCGACAGCGGCGCCGGCGTACAGGGAAACAGTGCTCCTTATAGTGCCGCTGTTGGAACCGCAGATACCGCCGGATTTTCCGTCAGAAGACACATTGCCGGAAAAGAAGCAGTCCGTGATCGCTCCGGAGTTCTGACCGCAGATACCGCCTGCGGTTCCGCCGCTTACAGCGACGTTATCCACAGCGCTGTTTTCGATAGTTCCGCCGTTGTTGACTGCACAGATGCCTCCGCTTGCAGTACCGTTTGCGAAGGAGGAATCAGCCAGCTTGATGTTGCTTATCGTGCCATTGTTCATATAGCCGAACAGTCCGGCATACTCGCCGGAATAATTCAGCCCGGATATCGTATGACCATTGCCGTCAAAATTTCCGCTGAACGGTTTATCCGCTGTGCCGATGGGAGTCCACTCTGCGTCCTTCATGTCGATATTATCCATCAGGACTGCGCTGTCTTCTCCGCTGCTGAAGTTCTTCGCAAACCACAGCATATGCAGTTTAGAGGACAATTCATACTGACCATTGCTGTTCTTTTTGGGAATGCCACGTTCTCCACACACCTTGCATTTATCGTCGTCGCCGATGTCATGAGGCTTATTGGTTTTGGCGCTGTCATTGGTGTAGCTTACGCAGGGGGAAGTCTTGTAGACCGTATCACCGCTGAACTGCGGGTAAGCCTGCGTATTGATGGTCTGGAACCACACTGCTTTATCCAGGCCGTTGTTTAGCGCATAGGTAAGCTCGCCGCTTTTGAACTGCGCCTCTGTCATTGCGTCATCGGCAGCATTGCCGCTGATCGCATAAGAAACGGAAACTCTGTTGTTACCATCGGAGAACTTATCTCTGTCAGCGGTATAGCAGCGGTCCAGAGTTACCTTTCCTGCTGAAGCGCCTACGAAGCCCGCAGTGGAAGTTTCCGCCAGCGTGTTGTCATAGCTGCCGCAGAAATTGAATGTAACGCCGTTTGTGCCGACGCTGCCGCACATTGCCGCGGCGGATTTGTTACCGCTGAAATCACAGCCGTTCAACCGGCTCTGTGGAGTTTTCTTTCACAAGACCGCTGATGATATGTCCCTTGCCGTCAAATGTGCCTGTGAACGGCTTGGAGATGGTTCCCGCCGGAGTCCAGATAATGCGCTTCTGTGCGCTGATGTCCTCGTTCACGGTGATGTTGTTCGCGAGTTCAGCCTTAATACTGCTGTCGGTGTTATTTACATAGGCTGAGAACCAGTAAAGCTCTTGCATCGTGCTTATCTGATATACGCCGTTTTCCTGCTTTGGTGTTTTAACGCAGTTTGGGCAGTTATCTTCAGTTGTTCCATTGGTATGGTTATGCCAGCCGAGGTTAGTGTAATCCCTGATGACCTTGTTGTCGGAAGTCAGCGCACAGGGATAAGCGTCGGCTCCGATAGTCTGATCCCAGACTTCCTGTGTACCGCCATTTGGCAGCATATTCAGCAGTTCGGCAACCTCGCCGCTCTTGAACTGCTTCTCGGTTCTGGCGTTTATGTCTGTAGAATCGCTCTGGAAATAGCAATTTTCGATGGTGTCTCCGTTGGCTATTCCGTTGGTATTTGTTCCGGATACCGTTCCTATGAAGAAGCAGTTGGTAATCTCGCTGTTTTCTGAGTAACCCGCGATACCGCCGACGTATTCACCGCCGCTGAACTCTCCGAAAACGCCGAGGTTCTTTATTGTAGCGTGGTCAGTTACATAGCCGAAAAGCCCGGCATATTCCAGAGAGGAGTCGCTTACAGTCAGGTTCGTAATAACGTGACCCTGGCCGTCAAATTCCCCTTTAAATGCGCTATCCTTAGTTCCGATAGGCGTCCATTTAACACCGGTCATGTCGATATCGTTGGTGAGGACTGCTTTCTGAATACCACTGACCCCGTTTACATGGTCGGCAAGCCACAGCAGTTCGCTTGGGGTGCCTATCTGATATACGCCGTTATCCTCCGCAGGCTCCTGCGGATTAACAGTTTGGCATATCGGGCATGTTGCCGAGCCCAGATGATTGTGATACTGTCCAGCACAGTTTATCACTTTATTGCTGCCGCCATTGCCGATTATTCTGTATGCTGTGGGGAAAAGATCAACAGGTACGTTTTCGTTGTTGGCTACCACCTGTCCCCATACGTCACCATTTCCCTTGTCGGTAAAATACTTATTCATCAAGTAAGCGACCTTGCCGCTTTCAAAATCCTCTGCGGTCATTGTGGAGCAGTTGATACCGGGCAGGGGTTCCTCTTTTTCTGCAAGGCAGTAGTTGCTGTTCAGCTTTGCATTGCCTTTACCACTGATGTCGCCGATGAACTGACCTATCTTAGTTGTGCTTTCGGTTCCCTCCAGTTTGACGTTGTAAGTGAAGCAGCCTGCCATACAGTCGAATTCTATGCCGTTTACGTCGATATACGCGCCCGCGATTCCGCCAACGTATTTTGCCCCCTTGAAATAGCTGTCAACAACGCCTACGCCTTTTATCGTAGGAGCGCCCTGCGCTCTTCCGAACAGACCCGCATAATCCCCGCCGTCAACGTACAGACCGGAAATCGTATGACCGTTGCCGTTGAAAATGCCGTTGAAATAAAATCTTTCCGTGCCGATAGGCGTATTGCCAATAGGCGTATTGCCAATAGGCGTCCACTTTATAGGATCAGCTACCTGAACGTTTCCGCTTGCGTCCAGAAGATTTTCATTGAAAACTATGTCGTTCATGATGGAGGCTGTTATAGTCTCATTTTTTTCGTTGACCAGTTTTGCCAGTCCGAGAAGCTCGTGGTAGTTGGTTATTTCATATTGGGAAGTGTCAGCATAGTTTTTTGGAACGTAATAATAAGGATCCCACGCAACTCCGCGGCAGTCGTCGCAGTCGATCTGGTCTGCGCTATTATGGTTGTGATAGCCGTTTTTAGAGGGATAAACCACATACTTGGCGTCGCCGAAAGTGGGGCATTCATCAATGCCAAGGTTCTGCACCCAGCAGTTGGCATAACCGTTCTCTTCGGATTTATCGCTTTTCAGGTTCAGCTTCCACGCAAGTTCGCCGGAAGCCACCTGATCTTCTGTAAAGGCGATTACAGTTTCATTCGATTCGTTGGTAGTTGTTTGTCCCTTTTTGCCGCTTTCGCTGTACGGAACAGTATTCTCAGGATAGAACAGGTAACGCTTCGGGGCAAAATATGAAGAATAGTTCATCAGCTGCGGAGCAATACTGCCATCATTATATGCGACGTTTCCTATGTTGTAGGAATATTTGGGGCTGATTTTTGCGGTCCCGACAAGACCCGCAACATCGTTATCGCCGGAAACATCGCCTGTGTTGTAGATATAGCAGATGGGGAATTCATTTATTCCATCTCCATATCCCAGAACACCGCCGACGCTCTCTACGCCCTTAACAGTACCATCGTTATGGCAATACCAGATCTTTTCAGCGTTGCCTCCTGCATAACCGACTACGCCGCCGACGTAATTCTTTCCGGTGACAGTCGCTGCGCTGGAACTGTAAAGGATAGTTCCTCTAAATTTGCCTGCGAATTCGCCTGCGATACCGCCGACTCTGTTGCCCGTGTCGGTGTCGGTGCCGGTGCCGGTGACGGTCACTTTCGACCCGACAGTACAATTTGTTATAGTGCCTCTGCATTTGCCTGCGATACCGCCGATTTTGCTGCCCGTGCCGGTGACGGTCACATTCGGTCCGACAGTACAACTTGTTATGGTATATTTCGTTTTATCCGTTGTAGTCTCTAAACTGCCGAACAAACCACCGACGTAATTTTCTCCACGCACGATAGTATTTTCGATCTTTACATTATCGGCAGACAGGCTGCTGTTATATAAGCCGTCGCCTGAAAGCACGCCGACGTTATCTCCGCCCTTAACGAAGCTGTCGGTGATGGTCAGGTTTTTAAAGCTGCCTACTCCCAAAGAAGCATACAAGCCTGCCTTCCCGCTCTCATTGATGTAAAGACCGCTGATCGTGTGATTTTTGCCATCAAGGTTGATGCACCAACCATCTGGTATCGGCGGCCAGCAAACGATGCTGTCTGAAGTGTCCGAGGGTTCGCCGCTTTCTTTATCAATTCTTTTCAGAAGATCCTTGTTGATGACGATGTCATCATTTAGTATTGCATAAATCGTGCGGCGAGCTTCCATGACCGCAAGCAGCTCTTCTGCAGTGGTTATCTCATAAGGATGTTCCAAGCTGCCGTCGCCGCTGATGTTTGAGTTATCCGCTGTGATAGTGATGCGCCATGTTTCGTTTTCTGCATATGCAGTCACTCCGCGCGCGATCCCCGGAAAAGTATCCGCCGGGAAGTACGACATAGCGCCTGCTGCAACAACGAACGCCGTTATTCCGCACAGCGCACGTTTAAGTACTGTTTTCAAATCATTACCTCCATATCTGCGCCTGCCATTTTCAGACAGGCTGTCACCCAATTACTCTTTTTCTGCTTCTGCCTTGTCATAAAACGCAGCAGGAATATTACTAGTAAATTATACACCAAATCGCAGACTTTGTCAGCTGTTTCCTTCCAACATAGAACAAAAGCATTATAGATTTTGATATTGAACAATTAAACTTGACGCTTCGTTTTTACAAGGTTTTTAGAGGTGACCAATACTTAAAATCACAATGGCCGTAAGTATCAAATGCGTGGCGGCTATTACTGGGTCAAGCATTTTCAAAAAGGATTCAATAATGCCTGATCCAGCAAAGATCGTTGCTCCTATTCTGCCCTGCGCTCCCACGACAGCTACGTCTTTAGGTCACGTTTCAGAAATACTGCAAGCGACCAGTCCTCGCCTATCATCTCGCGGGGGACGGCGTTCAGCTCGGAGCATATTCTGCGGAGGATTCCGGCGTTTCCTTTTCTGGTTATGAGTAATGGGTTTATCATGGTAGGTGTCCTTTCTGGTGGTTATTCGCTTTTCAGCGTGAGTTGCTTGACTTAAGTGGGTGTTCGTGGTATAATAATCTCATCGACAAATCGAAATTTAGCGGTGGTGAATGAATGGAAGATAAGACAATATTATTTGAAGACAGTTCCTATGACAAATCAAAGCGGAAGACATACGCTACTAAATCGTTTCCAAAAAATGATGGCAGCGGCAGATGGATCGTTGAGTACTATGATATTTATGAAGATAATACAGAAATACTATCTCGTGCGGTGGAATGTGATAAAAATCGAGTAGGTATAGTAACATACTTAATAGCGAAATAATACAAATTCCCATTTATCGCTTACTCTCCAACCGCCCGAATAGTCCCGAACAATTCCTCGCTCATACCCGTGCGAAATCCCTTGAACCAAAGTCGCGGATTAGCCGCAGCACCGATATTATTCGCGCTTGGACCGCAGTAGTAATGCGTACCATGAGGCGGTTCGGGTCGAGAAACCTCCCCGGACATGAAGTAGGTCTTAACGCCGACGTGCGGAACACACTCGTCACGGTTCAGACTGTGCCGCCAAAGCCCGGAATCGTACCGGCCGCTGTAATATCCTTCATGGAAGTACCCCACGATGATATCCCCGGAATCAAGCGAACTTCCGATATCAGCGTCCTCAAATTCCACCTCGCTGAGGCAGGTGAACTCCAGAAAAAGCGTTATCGTTCCAGCGTTCGAAACGCCGTCAATTGACGGGAACGGAAATCCGTAGTCCGCTTCAAACTGGGCGGTGTCGATGATGTACGCCAGCGTGACGGCGCTCCGGTTGAACACCTTAGAATTGGTGTCGTTTGCGATATCCAGCTCGTCCATGTTCCAGACATCATAAACATAGATATCCTGAATACAATCGCCGCAGTCCAGCAGATCCGCATGGACTGCGGTTTTATCTTTCAGCGCCAGCGTAATTCCTTTTTCGGGAACTCCCATGTCCTTTGTGCCGTAGGTGTACTGGTGAAGCTCCGAAATTTCACCGCACTGCGATAGTATTCCGTTTCCTCCGGGCGCAAGCTCGGGACTGCTCGACGTACTGTTTCAGTTCCTCGTCAATAAATGTCCTCCCAGATATCCGAATCAACGGTTTCCAGCGTAATTGACAGCTTGTCGGAGGTGCGCTCCGTTCCGCGGGACATTTCTCTTGCAAGGACTATTCCGGCGCTGTCCGTGAGCGTCTGGTCCGCTTTGGGCGGATTGAATTCTTCTCCGTTTTCGATGGCTCTGTATCGATTTTCGCCGATTGAACCCAGCCGGGAAATAAGCGTGTCGGATTTGGAAATTCTGATATAGTCAAACAACCTTCGCTTTATCTTATCAGACATGAACCATGCCGTTCCATGCTGTCACTGACCGCTTGGAACCGGGACAGAGATATTGTCCGTGACCTTGTATGTGTCGGTCTGATACGTCCGTTCAGCGCAGACATAATACACCACGCAGAGCAGCACCACCAGAGCCTCCAGCAGAAGATACAGCTTTCTCGGCTTTTCTCCGCCGAATACACCGGAAATTGTTGTTGAGAAATCCGTCAAATCCGTTGAAATGCTTCCGGTCGTAAGGACATCGTTTAGCACGCTGGCAAACAGCATGGCGGTTATGCTTCCGACCACAAAAATGAAAATGCAGACAGGTATTCGGTCGTATTTGCTTTTGTTTTTCATATCTTACTCTCTGTGAAATTGACTTGTAACCATTTTTCTTAAATGTACAAAAAGATATTGGTTTAATACCAAATGATCACCTTTAAAAACCTCATGTGAGCGAAAATGCGCAGTGCGCGCCATCTTCGTCGTCAAACCTCCTCGTAAGGCATTTGATATTGACAACACACAGGAATACAGCTATAATAATGATGTATTATTTATATGGAGGTCACATATGAACATCGTCATTGACATAGTGCTGCTTCTCGCAGGGTTTGTCCTTCTGATAAAAGGCGCTGATTTTTTCGTAGAGGGAGCTTCTTCTCTTGCAAGGAAACTAAGGATCCCCTCTCTTGTGGTCGGTCTTACAATAGTCGCGCTTGGAACGAGCGCACCGGAGCTTGCGGTCAGCATTTCAGCTTCGCTGGGCGGGCAGAATTCAATGGCTGTCAGCAATGTAGTGGGATCGAATATCTTCAATCTTCTTGGCGTGCTCGGAGTATGTGCGCTGGTAATACCCCTTGGAGTTACAAAAGACATACTTCATAGAGATTATCCGGTTTCGATATTCACATCCGTGCTGTTTTTTGTAATGCTTATATTCTTCGGAGCTTCCGGAGAGATCACTCTTTTTGAAGCAATATTACTTGTAGTGCTTCTGGCAGGTTATCTGACATGGACTGTCATAGCAGCAATGAAAAACCGTCAGACCTCCGAGGAACAAAGCGCTGAGAAGCCATTTATCTGGTGGAAGTGTGCGCTCTTTATAATCTGCGGAGCAGGCGCGATAGTTCTGGGAGGCGACATGGTTGTAGACCACGCTTCTCTGCTTGGAAAAGCCGTGGGCATGAGCGAAAGTCTTGTCGGTCTTACGATATGCGCTGTCGGAACCTCTCTTCCCGAACTTGTCACGTCGATCTCCGCCTGCAAAAAGGGCGAAAACGATATGGCAATCGGCAATGTCATCGGATCAAATATTCTGAATATCCTGTGTATTCTCGGCGTTTCCGGGGTTATTTCTCCTATCACTATCACCGGAGCAGACCTCAGCAATACTCTTGTGGATTTCGGAATTTACATCGTAATATGTCTGCTGGCATACATATTCTGCCTTACTCAGAAAAAAATCACCCGTGTTGAGGGAGGAATACTTGTTTTCCTTTATATCGCATACATGGGTTATGCTATCGTCCGTGACCATCTTGGAACCGATCCGATAATGAGCCTTATAGGGAACTGATCAGAGAGAAAAGCAGGAGTTGTTTCAGCTCCTGCTTTTTTCATGATGCCACATCTACGGCTTTGTCGGCGCGATGTGCCAGTCGTTATAAACGCTGCCATTAATGAATATCTGGTCTGTGAGCCTTACCGAAAGCTGACCAACCGGACACCACACGTCGAAAATCTCGACATATACGGTGTAGTTTTTCCTGTCCGGAAACCAAATCGGCGTGAAATGAACCCGGTCATTGTAAGTCGAATATTTATTCTTCCTGAAAACAAAACTGCCGCCCGATTTTTCAAGCAGGCGGTTGTAAAGTGTAGTGCTGTGGCGGTTGTAGTTGAACTCCGGGAACAGCACGTTTGCGGTCTGGCTTCCGGTGCAGTACTGCGTATCTCCGGAGAGGTGGGCGTCAACGCTTATCTGTAGTTATATTGGCAATATCATTCATCAGCCTGAACCCGCCCCGTAAAAACTTCCGTATAAAATAAAAAACCGCCCAATGGACGGTTTTTTATTTGGTGCGGGTGACGGGACTTGAACCCGTATGTCATACAACACACGCACCTCAAACGTGCCTGTCTGCCAGTTCCAGCACACCCGCATATATACCCGCCGAGATCTCTGAACTCTCCGGAAACCCTGATAACTCAGTGCATTTCTTTCTTTTGAGTTCCTGTCTCTCAACGACTATGTTATTATATCACAGGCAAGCCAATTTGTCAATAGCTTTTTTCAAAAAAACTCAAATTTTTTCGAATACTTTTTTGCGCCGGCTATTTAATGGGATACCTGTCCGGAAATTCCAGCCGTATACCATTCTCCCTTGCCCTGCGATAAAGCGCGGACAACCGGCACAGCACTGCGTTTTCCTCGTATATCAGCGCGTCGATGGAAGGCTCGTCGCTCACGTTGTCGTAGTTTGCGCGGATACTGTCCAGCCTGTCCTTTAAATCGTCGTATTCCCTTTTAAATGCCCTTGCGCGGCTCTCCTCCGCTGTTGCGCGGCGTTTCAGCAGACCTTTCATAGCGGCTCCTTTCGGCTCGTTATCGTGTTCTGCTGAATTATATTCTCCCCGCCCGGGATTTATGCCGCCGTATCCGCGCTCTGAGAAACCTCCGGGCGTACTGCGTTCACAGTGTACCCCGCCTCGCCGAGAAGGTCGATTATCGACGGCTCCGCATAAAAATGCATGGTTCCGACAAATACGAACGCGAGATCTCCGTTCCGGAGCGCGTTTATAACGAACTCCGCCATTTCCCGCTGACGGTCGGCGTACATCATATTATAATAAGTCTGCCAGTCGTCCGGGTTCGTGACCTCCTCCGGGTCGTAGACCTCCAGCCCGCGGAAATACTCGTCATCGAAGCTGCTCCACGCGCTGTAAAGCTCCATTGTGGACTCCGCCTGCTGCCGGAGCTTCTCATCATCGGAGCATTCGCTGAGCAGCCCAAGCTGAACGCTCATCGGAACTCTGCCCATCATCTTGTACTGAGCCGCAGCCCCCTCTACCTCCCGGATCTCCTTGCGCTCCCTGTGAGCCATCTCCAGAAACGTTGTTTCCGTGCCGTACTGCGTCTGAAGCCCGGTCTTATTCAGCACTGCCGAGCTGAAAACAGACGTCCAGTAGAACGGCTTCATGTACTCAAGCGACTCATTGTAGATCCCGAGGCTTCTGAAATACTCCACAACCCCGTCATGCTCCGGAATGACCTCGGCCGCAGTAGTACCGTCGAGCCTGAGATACCCAGCGCACTCGGAAACAAGCCTGCCGTCGCCGCTGAAAGCAACGGTGTCAAGCTCCGGCGCAGCGTAGGTGCTGTTGCGGTACGCCTCCATCACATACTCCGGATATACCGCGTCCTCCGTACCCGCATGCATGCTCCCAAGCAGGAACACCTGCGCGCCGGTCTGTTCGTCCTCCGCCACCCAGAACGGCGGCGTGACCGCCCCCTCCTCGGCGGCGGGTGTGAGATCCACCTCCAGCGGAGAATTAGGCTCCCGGCGCCCGCCGGAGCACGCGGAAGCAAGCAGAATTCCCGCCGCGCACAGGAATGCCGCGGCAGTCCTGAAAAATCTCATGGCGCTTCCCTCAGTTCGAAAGGCGGCAGAGACAGTCCTCGCACGCCTGAGCTTCGTCGGCGTATTCGCTGACTTCCATGCGGTCTCCGTCCTCGCAGTAGTACACCAGCCACTTGCCGCCCTCGTTTATGAGGCAGATCCTCTGATCATCGTCGTCGCCGCTGCCGCAGATGTTGTAGTAGTAATGCGGAATATCCAGCTCAAAGAGCTTTGTTTGCAGATCCTGTACTGTCATAGTTCCTCCCTGTTGTCGTGTTTGTCAAAACAGCCTGCCGCTTATCTCGAACGCCGGTCCCTTCTGCCACAGGAATGTGGAAAGAAGTATCTCGAAGCCCTCGCCCGGGCCGCACATGTAATCCGCCGGATGTCCCTTCGGCAGGCCGAAGCCCGCAAGCAGATTCGTTATAACTCCACCGTGCGTTACCATTGCCGCGCGGGTTATCTCCTTCTTCATCATGTCGCGGAAGATGATATCAAGCCCGCTTATGCAGCGCAGCGAGAAATCCCCGAACTTCTCTCCCTCGGGAGGACATGCCTCCGGGCCTCCCTTGAGCCACGCGGTGTATTCCGGAAGGTTCTCAAGCTCCTTCTGGGTCTTTCCCTCGAACTGCCCGAAATCCATCTCGGCTATCTCGTCCACCTTGGAAAGCTGGATATCCGGATAGATGATCTGCGCAGTCTCAACGCAGCGCTTGAGCGGTGAGGTGTACACCTTCTCCACACAGGGGTAGACGCCCGCCTTGACGAGCTGCTGGATCTGCTTCTCACCCTGTGGGCAGAGCGCGAGATCCGTCTGACCGATGTATTTTCCGTCGAGATTTCCCTCTGTGATTCCGTGGCGTATCAGATACAAATAGTAGTTTTTCATGATCATATTACCTTTCGTATTATAGAGTGCTTTTTAACATGACTTGTGCTGACCCGGAGTTTCGGTCACAATATACAGCGTCCTAACCCCAGGCAGGTGTCGAAACCTGCCGGAAAGCGCATAACTGTTATAGATAATGCCCTATGGTGCTGTCGTATTTTTGTGAAATATGACACTTTACAAATCGGAATATCCAGTTTATAATATACAATATGGTATTATAGATAAAATAAAGTAACCATGGGGAAAATAACACTAAGGAGAAAATGTATGAATAAAGACTTCCCCCGTATCATGACGCTTCTGCGTAAAGAACGGGGTCTTAGCCAGAAACAGGCGGCTGCCGACCTTGATGTCACCCAGGCGCTGCTGTCGCACTACGAAAACGGCAAGCGCGAATGCGGACTTGACTTCCTGGTGCGTGCTGCCGACTATTATAAGGTATCGGTAGATTACCTGCTCGGCCGCTCGCCTATGAGCAGCGGGGCTTCAATTTCAGAGCAGGAGCTTCCCGAGAGCACCGACGCCGAGAAATACGAGGGCACGCCCTCCGGCCTGTCGGTATTCTTCCAGAAGAAGCTGCTGACGAACTCCATCGAGATACTGTTCTCACTGCTTATCAAGGCGAAGAACGCGGAGCTTTCCAAAGCCGTGTACTCCTACATATCGCTTGCGGTCTACCGCTGCTTCAGAATGGTCCACAGCGCGGGGAGAGCGAACGACGAGCATGTGTTCAGCGTACCCGAGGAGAAGGTCGCAGGGCTTACCAGCGCGGCGCTCGCCATCGAGGATATCCACGCGAGAACAGCGGGAATCTCCGGCGGCTCCGAGGACGATAAGATAACCACAGCGCGGCTGGAGCAGGAATACACCAAGCAGGCTGCGGCGCTGCTGTCGATAGTGAACAGCTCTGAAAAGACCCTGAACAAACTCATGTGAGCCTTATTTCATACATACGCTGACAGCCTACGGGCTGTCAGTTTTGGTTATAGAAGGATCCCGGTCTGTATTTGCTGCAGACCGGATTTTCGTCTGCGGTTTCAGAGCCGCTCTTACTTCTCAGCCTTTTCGGCGCCGTCCTCAGGATTTCCGCCCCTTCCGGTTCGCCGCCTTATGAACAGCTTCACCGCCTGAGCCGCAGTCTTGAAGTTGATAGCGCACAGGATAATAAAGAGAATGCAGTTGAGGACGTTGAGCAGCAGACTCTCGTCAAGGGTCATGATGCACACCGACATGGTGGATATGAGCATAATATTGATCGCCATTTTGAGGTAGTCAACGTTGACGGTAAGGAACTGCCGCGTATCAATAGCGCGAATGATGTACACCAGAAGGTAGCACGCCAGCGTAGCCACAGCCGCTCCGATAACGCCGAGCGGGGAGTTGAGCAGAACCAGGTTCAGCCCGATGTTTGTAGCAGCTCCGATGATACTTGTAACAAGGGAGTGCGAGGTCTTGTTCTTCGCCTCGTAGATGGAGCTGAGGAAGTTGTTGAAGCTCTGGAACACCACCGCCAGCACAAGGAACGGAACGTACATATACGCCATTTCAAATTCCTTGCTGCCGAAGAACGGCATGATTATCGGGCGCAGAACCAGCAGGATACCCGCCGCGGTGATGTACATAATAGTCTGCATCATGCTGAACACGTTGGAGTAGAACTCGCTGACCTTTCGTGAATTCCGCTCGGTTATCGCGGACATATGCCAGGCCTGTGAGAATATCCCGACCACCAGCGCGGCGAGGTTCGGGAACTTGTACGCGAAGGAGTAGACGCCGTTTGCGGCGCTTCCGTGAATAGCCGTGACCATGAACGTATCGGAAACGTTGATTATCCACCACATGACTGCGGTAGGCATGAGCGGTACGCTGTACTGTATCATGCCCTTTGCAAGCTCGCGGTCGTTGCCGAGAGGTCTGTACTGCCTGAGCAGTCCGGCTCTCCAGGTCAGGAATACGATGGAGATCATGTCGCCGAGGGAAATGGAAAGCACGTAACCCACAACTCCCAGATGGAGCACACCAAGGAGCAGGATATTCAGCAGGATAACCACGATGGTGGTAAGGGTGCCGTCGATGGCGTACAGCCCGACTCTTCCCCGCGCCCGCACGTAGATGGCGCATATTCCCTTGATGCTTCCCGTTGCAACATACATATAAATGAGCCACTGATATCCGCTGAGCATGTCGATCATTCCGATCAGAGGAACGAACGCCGTGAATATCACCAGCCCGATCATAGCCACGTTTATGCCTATCGAGAGGACGTGGTTCTTCTTTCTTATGGTATCGTCCAGAGCATAGCGAAGCACACCCTCGTTTATCGAGAGCGTCACCACCGATATCAGCAGTGCCGAGGCGTTTATAATGTTGTTGACATCGCCGAATCCGTCCGCGCCGAGCCAGCTCGTATAAAAACGAAGCATGACATACACGAGGAACTTCGAGCCAAACTGCCCCAGCGCCAGAACAAAGGTGTTGCTTGCCAGCTTCTGGTACTTATTCATGCAGACATTCTTTCATTGTAGATTTATTCGTCATCCTGGGACATGCGGAGTTCCCTGAAGAACTCGGTGAGCACCCCGCCGCACTGCTCCATAAGAATGCGGCTGCGGACGAACGGAATATGCGTGAACCGCTCCTCAAATAGGTTCACAACGGAGGAGCACGCACCGTTCTTATCGTCGAACGCGCCGTAAACCAGCCGTTTCAGCCGGGAGTTCATCACAGCCCCGGCGCACATCGGGCATGGCTCCAGCGTAACATAGAGCGTGCAGCCCGTGAGCCTCCAGCTTCCGAGGCGCTTCGCCGCCTGCTCTATCGCCAGTATCTCCGCGTGAGCCGTAGGCGACTGCAAATGCTCCCGGAGGTTCCAGCCCTCGCCGATGATGTTTCCGTCAGGGTCGACAACTATCGCCCCGACCGGTATTTCTCCAAGCTCTGCGGCGCGCCGGGCGCGCTCCAGAGCCTGGGTCATATATTCCTCGTCAAGGGTCATGCTATATCCGCCTGAAGGACTGCACCAGCATTGTAAGCAGCAGCCATACTATATTGTATCCAGCGATCCAGAAGCCGTTCAGCAGAGAATAGTTACGGAAAATCGCAAAGATGAACACAAGCAGAACGCCAAGCGCAATGCCGAATATCTCCATGATGCAGCCGAGCCTGATACGCTCGCTGAGCGCCTTCGCGCCGTTTATCGCGGAAGCGAGTGAAGAGAACGTACCGTCGCAGGATACCGCGGCGCTTCCCTTTCCGGCGTACTTCGTGTGCTCGTCGAAGGTATCGTGAGCCTCCGCCGGGAGGATACGCACGTTATCTGCGTAAATGTCGAACATTTCGGAGATAACGCCCTCGGTAAGCGCGCCGTCAACGGTCTTGACAACAAGGCTGACGTCGTTGCGTGCGAGCTTCTGCACCTGGTGCTTCACCTGCGGATTCGCGGTGAGCGTAACGAAGAACAGCATGCAGACCTCTCCGGCGACCGCAAGGTAAATGACCTCGTCGTTTTTCTTGTTGAGCGCGGTCTCCTTCTTGCTGTCGGGAACGGTGATGCCGTGGGACTTCATATGATCCCTGCTGCCGAGCAGGACGCGCCTGCTGCCTATCCAGCCGGAAACTCCCAGTCCGCTCTCATAAACGCAGTTGGAAACCTTCTTGAGCAGGGCGGGCTTGTAGTTGAGCATGTTGAACAGCGGGTCGGCGAGTATGCTGTCGGAGCTTACCGCAAGGCTTGCGGCGTAGATGATGGCCTCGTCGATGGTAACGCGCTGAGAACCGTTCTTGCCGTTCTTGTTGTAGTCCCAGATGTTCCTTATGGAAACCGAGCCAGCCGGGAACAGCGTCTTAGCCTCGACCAGCACGGAATTAACCGAGCTGAAATCCTCGACCGCGCTGTAGCCAAGGATAGCCGCGCGGCGCTCGTTGGTCTTTCGTGACGCGCTGAGCATCGGGAGCATAACTACGAGCGCGCCCGTGAATGAAGCGCCCACGCATAGCACTGCGGAGAATACAGTAGCCGCAAACGACCACTGGTTCATTATATTAGAGGTAACTCCTGTCTCAGCGAAGAAGCCGAGCGCGCCCGCAGCCAGGGAAACTCCTATCATGATGGGGGTAAGCACGCGGGAAATGCGGTCGGAAACGTCCTCGCAGTAGGTGGAGATGATGAAGTCGCAGAGCATTTCGGTCTTTCTCATGGAAGCGATGACCGGTATGCCGTGACCCGCGCCCCTTGCAAGACGTTCCGCGTCCTCGCCGTCGGTGCACTCGACGAAGTACTTGTCGGTGTCGCCGGAGATGAACCGGAAGTTGTTCTTAGCCGCGTGAACTGTGCACAGCTTGGAAACGGTGTTGAAGCACAGCGCCAGCATGGAAACCAGCAGGTAGCAGAACGAGCGGTTCATTGCGAGGTAGTTGGTCTCCGCGAGGTACATCACGATAGCGCCGAGCGCTCCGAGATGCGCGAACGCGCACAGCGTGTCGCCGTCCGGCTTACCCTTGAACAGCCTTGAAAATCCGTTTGTGATAACGCTGGAGCATGCTCCGAAGCTGAGTATGCCGATGGTGAGATTAGCATACAGGAAGATATCCGGCTTGATAAGCTCGGACAGTATAGGTATACTGTCTATCTTGAAGAAATAGAACACTGCCGCGATAGCCGCAGCGGCGGTCAGCAGAGCCAGGATCGTCAGGCGGCCCGCAAGACCCTTACCAGCTCTCGCAAGTCTCTCGGTTATGACGTTCTCGTCGTCGAGGTCGATGATCTCGTCCTCGTCGTCCTCATCGTCGTAATCGTCGTCCTCTGCTTCCTTTTCCTCGGCGTCCTCCACCTCGTCGTCGATGTCGGCGAGCATGAAGTTCGCTATCTTGCGCTTCTTTCGCTCCGCAAGAGCCTCCGCCTCGCGTACCGCCGCCACCGGGTCGGTCTTGGGCAGTATGCTGGTGTCTATCACCTTGTTGTCGTAGTCGATGTTGAGCGCCCTCGGCGGGAGATTCCTCGGGTCGGAGAGGTCGGTGATAGTCACAGTCCGCTCCTCGGCGCGGTCTTTCTCACGCTGCTCCCTGAGTTTCTTGTTGAGGGAAGCCACCAGAGCCTCGCTGCTGCGGTCCTTCTCCCCTGCCGCGTCCGACTTCTTCTGCGCGCCTGGGGTGAACAGCACCTCGTCTGCCTTTGAGCCCTTCCTTCGGGAAGTCACCGGAGAATACTCCTTGACGTGCTCGGCCTCGCCGCTGGACATCTTCTTGAGGTCGTTCCCGGAGACAGCCAGGGTATCTCCGATGTCGCCCTGCGGCTCCGCGGAGTTTTTCAGCCCGTCTACCGCCTTCTCGCGGGATTCCATCGGATTGAGGGAATCCAGCAGCTCCTCCGGCTCCTCTGCGGCGCGGTCCGCCTCGAGGAGGGCGCGGTTGATCTCGTTTATGCGCTGGAGCTTCTTCATCTGCATGGTTTCGGAGGTCACGAGGTCGCTCTTGGTATGGAACACGATATCGTCGTCCCCGCCGGAAACCTTCGGCTTCACATACGGCTGGACATACTCGCTCTCCGGCTGAACGACGCGCTCCGGCTTTGGAGGCTCCTCCGGCTCTCCGAACAACTTTGCCGCCTCAGTCGGCGACGAAAGCTCGGAGGTGTAGCCGCTGTGCTCCGGTTCCGCCGGCTTTTCCGGCTCGCTGAACTGCATGCGCTGTTCCTGCTCGGCGCGCTCCTGTTCAAGCCTTCTCTGCTCCTGCTGGCGCTCCTCGCGTTCGCGCCGCTTGTTCTCAGCCTTGCGGCGGTTGGCTTCGGCGGCGCGGCGGATACTTTCCGCGCGCTCCCGGGCTTCCTCGTCCCCGGAAACTGGCTCCGATTCCTCCGCGGATGGCATGCGCGTATGCGACGTGCTGTTCATGGCGCTGTGGAGTTCGGTCTCTGAGATTATTTCGGTAACGCTCTCGGTGGATTTGGAACCTCCGCCGCGCTTTCTGTCTATTTCTGCAAGAATATCGTCAATGCTGTAATTATCAGACATCAATATCTCTCCTAAATCCTGTGATCCGGCGGTATCAGCCGCGGTGCTTTACGACCTCATACATGATTATTCCGGCGGAGACCGACGCGTTGAGCGAGTTGACCTTTCCGAACATCGGCAGTGAAAGGGTCATGTCGCAGTTCTCACGAACCAGCCTGCCCAGCCCGAAGCCCTCGCTTCCGACCACCAGAGCCACCGCGCCGGAAAGGTCAGCCTGTGCGATGGGAGTTCCGTCGGCTTCCATGCCGTAGACCCACACGCCGGCTTCCTTGAGCCGCTTTATGGTGTCCACGAGGTTAGCGACCCTTGCCACCTTGAGCCACGCAGCGGCCCCTGCGGAGGTCTTGAATACGGTGGCGTTCAGGGAGGCGCTGCGGCGCTTGGGGATTATCAGCCCGTCAGCGCCGGCTGCCTCGGCGGTACGGATTATCGCGCCGAGGTTGTGTGGATCCTCGATCTCATCGGCGATGATGATAAACGGAGGCTTCCCGCGCTGTTCAGCGTTCGCGAGGATATCCTCCACCGTGGAGTAGGAAGCGGCGGCGAGTTCCGCAGCGGTACCGCCGTGCTTGGGGGTTCCGCAGATGGCGGTGAGCCTCTCATCGCTGACTTCCTTGATAACCACGCCGTTTTTCTTGGCGAGGGCGACTATCTTCGAAAGAGCCGCACCCTTCTGAATGTAGACCGTATCTATTTCCCTGCCCGAATTGAGGGTCTCAGTTACGGCGTTTTTGCCATAGATCAAATTTGTTTCCTGATTATCCATAATATTTCCTTTAAAAATAGTGGTTTTGCACAATGATATACATTTTACATTATAGCACATTTTCCGCACTAATGCAAGCAGTCCGGACTATATTTAAATGAAATTTTAGTGTATATACGCCGCATGGCCATATCAGTCAGGGGTTATTTAGGGCAATACAGCACAAAGATCGTGCTGTATTGCCCAGTCAGTTTTGCCAATAATACGCTTCGCTTATTGGCAAAACTCGATTTTTCGTCAGATTGTACAATGAGGACGACGCAAGTCCAGCATGGCACGCCATAGCGTCATATGACCAGGTAATCCTTAGTCAGCTTATCCGCTATCGGTCGGAGATCTATGCTCCAGAGAAACTTTGCCAGGCTGTAAACATTGTTCCTCACCATGCGGTGGAAATATGTGCGGAAGAACGGCATTCCCTTGTTTTATTCAGCGTTTCCCCAGAAAAGGCGAATGAGCCCGGCATTTAACCGGACTCATTCTGAACCTATTTTATTATGGATGGATCATCTTTTATTATGGATGGATCATCAGCTCTTTTCGGCAAGCTTTTCGTTAGCCGAATCAAGTTCCGCCTGGACTGCCGCGCGGATAGTTTCACGGGTCTGCGTCCAGCTTGCGCCGCTGTTGTAGCCTTCCTTCATCGGGTTGTTGACGAGGTCGGCTACGTTGGAGGTAACGGCGTTGTACATCTCGATTACCGGGTGCTCGGCGGTCATCTGGTTTACAAGGCGGTACATATCCCACTGCTCCTGCGTCCAGTTGTACTCCTCAAACGCCTGGCGCTTGCCTATTTCAACAGCCGCCTCGCTGTCGCGGGTAGCCATTGCACAGTTGAGATAAGCGGCTACGCCCTTGGGGTTTTTTGCGCCCTTTATAAGGGAGAATCCGGAAACTCTCGCCGGTAGATAATACTCGTCGGCTTCGGGGCATTTAGGCATGGGGACGAACATTACATCTTCCTGATTGTCGGCGAAATCCTGAATATAGTTGTTGTAGGGGTACATCGCGTACAGCCCTACCGGATAGAACAGGGTCTTTCCGTCTGCAAGGCGCTTCGGCTGAACCTGCCAGTTGTACTGCGCTTTCGGGAGCGGAAGACTGTTCGTGTTCATGTTCAGCATGAATGTCTGCGCCTTTTCAATCAGTGCGTTGTCAAGGTTCTGCACGATTTTTCCGTCGCTCATGCCGACATAAGGAACGCCTGTTGTCAGAGAAAATCCGCCCTCGAACCACCAGCCGTCGGTAGCGTATTTTTCAGCGTCAACATCGCAGAATTTCGTCATCATTTCCCAAAATGTGTCCCATGTCCACTTGCCCTCTGCGAGAAGCTCCGCCGGGTCGTCAAGGGAATTGTCGCGGATAGTGTTCTTGTTGTAGAACATCACGCAGTCGCCCTCTACGTCAACAGCGCCTACATAGTGCCTTCCGTTGAACGCAAACTGCTCGTTTACCTCGCTCATGGGCGCCCACAGCTCGCTGCTGAAATCAACGTAATCATCGAGCGGGTCGAACATTCCGCTGATCGCGCCCTTGGGGAACACGTCCATGTCGCCTGCGCTGAACATATCCGGGGAATCGTCCGCCTGAACCAGCACCGCAAGCTTGTCGTAACGGCTGTCCCAGGGAGTGTTGACGTACTCTATCCTGCCGCCGAACTGGCTCTGGAACATCTCCAGCGCCGGAGCGACCGGCTGTCCCTCTGCAGGGTTCAGATCCCATGACGAGAGGAACTTTACAACGCCGTTTTCCAGCTTTTCAGCGCCGATGTCGATTTCCGCGATCTTGTCCGCGTCATCCTTGTTCATGGTTGCCGTGGTAGCCGAGGTAGTCGCCTGCGCCGGAGAGTTGGAGGAGGTCGGAGCGCTGCTGCTCATCTCCTGCTGCTCGTCGCAGCCCGTAACCGCGAGAACGGAGCATATCGCAAGCGCCGCCGCTGTGAATCGTGTGATGTTTTTCATTACGCTCATTCCTTTCGAAAACGGAATTACTTTCTTCTAGTCGTGAAAAGCACGCCGGCTGCGATAACCGCTGCGCCTGCTACTGCTGCGATTCCGGAAACTCCGGTGTCGGGATTGCCCTTTGTGGGAGCGGCGGTTTCTGCGGGAGTTTCAGCAGGTGCGGAATCCTCTGCGGGAGTTTCAGCAGGTGCGGAATCCTCTGCGGGAGTTTCGTCCTCGGCGGGAGTTTCTGCGTTTTCTGCGCTGTCTGAGGGAGCTGCAACAGGCTCATCGGAGAATGTCATCTCAAGCAGTTCAATGCCGTGACCCATAACAGCCATGCCCGCAGTCTGGAGAAGCTCAAGCTGGTCAGCCGGGATAGTGAAGCTCATGGAATCGCTGTCCATCTCAAGTGTGTAGCTGTCGCCGCCCTCGGAAAGGACTGCGCCGTTAAGTGTGCTGATGAAAGGCCAGCCGGCGTCGTTCACCATGGGCTTGATGCACCAGTAGTTCTGACCGTCCATGTCGGCGAGGCTTTCGTTTATGTCGTAGGTGATGGTGACTGTTGTGTCGGGGGTAACGTTTGCGAATTCCTCAGCGCCGATGGTCGCGCTTGTGCTCCAGCCAAAGCCGAGGTCCTTGTTGATGGAGTAAGCGCCTGCGGTAGCGGAAATTGCTGCAACTGCGGCAGCAGCGGTAATAACGGAGATTAACTTTTTCATGATTATCCTTCCTTTCAGGTATTTACGGTTGCCCGGAACTGTGTTCCGTTTTGTTGTCTATATTATATCATTTACCTAACTTGCGTTATATCAGAAATTTAACATTTGTATCGTCAGTTTATCCGAAATGCTTGATGTAGTCTGCAACGCAAAACGCAAAAAGCTGATATGGTCAATATAGCTTTACACATTTCACTCAAAAATTATGAGCAGCAGTGCAATGGGCGAGCATATCCGGCGATTATTCCAACAGCTCATGTAACAGCGCCATATTATTATTTTCAGCTGTTCTGTCGTGTAATCCGTACTTCTTCTGCCGTGGCTGTAAAACAGCTCGTTCGTTATACCATTCGGCTTTTTGGTCTGTGCGTTATTCCGACGTCTCGCGGCGAATAATCTGCCGCTTCATTCGAGAAATCCCTCTCATCCTGGAGCCGCTTGTTTTCCTTGTTCAGCCGCTTTACCCCGCTTTGCAGCGACCGGATCTCCTCCGCCAGGCTCATTGTTATTCTGTGCGGTCTACGCGGACAATAATGGCTCATGAGCTGCGTCAATTTATAAAAAAACAGCGCTGAATAATTCCGGCGCTGTTTTAATATTTATGAGCTTTCTTTCTGGATAAAAGTCCACGGCAATACTTCAGAAGAAACATCCCTTCCGTCCAGAATATCAACTAGCTTCTGCGCGGCTATCCTGCCAATGTTCCTGTCCTCATAGGAAAGCGAGGTTATCGGCACCTGGGATATCCAGCTGAGATTGCTGTTGTCGAAGCTGACTACCGCAACGTCCTCCGGAACGCGTCTGCCGGCGGAAAGCAGGCATTTCACAAGCCCGAACGCCACCTCGTCGTTATAGCAAACGACCGCCGTGTTATCGCCGAGGCGCTTTAGTACCTCCTCCGGATCATCGAAGAGATTTTCCTTTGTCTCCGTGGTGTACCAGAACACGTTCTCGTCGGGGATTATCAGTCCGCTGCGGAACAGCTCTGAAATAAAGCCCGAATACCGCTGATGACCCTGGATATCATCGCTCTTGAAATACCCTGCGATTTTCGTGTGGCCGCGGTCAATAAGATGCCGCACAAGTTCGGCGCCGCCCGCCTGATTGTCCGCGCAGACGGAATACGTGCCGCTGAGGGTCGGGTAATATCCGTTGAAAAAAACTACCGGGATACCCATGCCTATAAGCTTTTCGTACAAATCGAAATTCGGGTTCGGCATTGCGGATTTTGTACCCTCTATCAGTATGCCGTCAACGGGATTTTTCAGTATTTCTTCGAGAATAGCGCGCTCGTTGCAGACGCGGTTGCGGGTCGCGGAAAGAACCGCGGTGTACTTGTTCTCGGACAGCACTTCGTCCACTGCCCGCAGCTGGCTCGGAAAAATGTAGTCACTGATGTACGTTGCAACTACCGCTATCTTTCCGGTTCTCGGATTCAGCCGCTTCGGGCGCACCACTGAACCGCTGCCCTGCCGCTTTATTATAAGATCGTCTTCCACCAGGAGCGCCAGCGCCTTGCGTATCGTCTGGCGGCTGACATCATACTGGGCTGCGAGCAGCTCCTCGGTGGGTATCGCCTGACCCTCGGTATATACGCCGTTTTCAATATCAGTTTTTATTGCCTGCGCGACAGCTTCATATTTAGTCATATATTATCGCCCCTATAAAAAGTACAAATCCAAACTCCGGCAGAATACAAATTCATCTGCGTATATGATACAACTTTGCACTTGATTTGTCAAGATGTTTTTTCACAGCGGCATACTTGTCTGTCGAGAAAACGTACAATTTGTTGCACATGCACAAAAGTTTTCCTAAAAGAATGTGCATTTTATGCATTGCATTTATCGAGCCTTTGTGTTAAAATAAAGGCAGCAAACAGGAATGCAGACAAAAATAAAATTTGTAGCAAATATGCTGGGAATTTGTTCTGAACATTCCAAAACAAAACCACAACGATCATTTTTTATCGGAGGGAAAAAGCTATGAAAATCAAGAAGATACTCGCATCGGTACTCGGTCTGGCACTCACCGCAAGCGTACTCGCAGGCTGCAGCTCAGGCAGCGGCAGCACTGCTGAATCCGGCAGCAGCGGATCTGGCTCTGGTTCTGCAAGCGGAGACCTCATTAAAGTAGGAATAATCAACAACGACCCCAACGAGTCCGGCTATCGTACAGCGAACGATAAGGACATGAAGGCTACATTCACAGAGGAGAACGGCTACGACGCATCATTTGCATACAGCCTTAAGAACGACGAGCAGATCGCAGCAGCGCAGACATTCATTCAGTCCGAGGTGGACTACCTGCTGATCTCCGCCGCTGGTACTTCCGGCTGGGATTCAGTACTCAAGGACGCTCAGGCTCAGGGAATCAAGGTTATCCTGTTCGACAGAACCATCGACGCTGACGAAAGCCTGTACGAGGCTTCCATCGTATCCGACATGGCCAAGGAAGGTCAGACCGCAGTTGACTGGCTGGCTTCCCAGGGACTTTCGGAGTACAACATAGTACATATCCAGGGCACGATGGGCTCCGCTGCACAGGTCGGCAGAACCGGCGCCCTCGACACCAAGGTAGCCGAGAACGACAGCTGGAACCTCGTTACACAGCAGACCGCTGACTGGAACGCAGAAACAGCACAGCAGATCGTTCAGTCCATCATCGACAGCGGCACTTCCTTCAACGTTATCTACGCCGAGAACGACGATATGGCAAAGGGCGCAGTTGCAGCCCTCGACAAGGCTAACATCTCCCACGGCGTTGGCAAGGACGTTATCGTAATGGGCTTCGACTGCAACAAGTGGGCTCTTGAGAACCTCCTTTCCGGCAGCTGGAACTACGACGGTCAGTGCAATCCTTTCCAGGCTTCCTACATCGACTCCATCATCAAGGATCTTGAGAACGGCAAGTCTCCCGAAAACAAGGTCATCATTATGGACGAGAAGGGCTTCGATGCCTCCACGATCACTCAGGAGGACGTTGACAAGTACGGTATCTGATCGTTCTGAACAGCCTAGCTGAATCAGCTGATCAGCCATGACGGAAACGGTCCGATATGATGGATAGCATATCCCTTGTATCGGACCGTTCTGTTAACTAACAAACCGGAGGCGAAGACAATGCGTGATGAAAATGTTGTTCTCAGGCTAGAGGGCATATGTAAGGAATTCCCCGGTGTGAAAGCGCTCCAGAACGTTGAATTCACACTGCGAAAGGGCGAAATACACGCGCTGATGGGCGAGAACGGCGCTGGTAAATCCACACTTATAAAAGTACTCACCGGTGTATACGAAAAGGACGGCGGCAATATCTATATGTCCGGCAATCCTGAGCCTGTCGTTATAAGATCGACACAGGACGCCCAGAAAGCCGGAATAAGCACGGTTTACCAGGAGATCACACTCTGCCCGAACCTGACGGTCGCCGAGAATATGTACATCGGCAGATCAAAGGGCGCTTTCACCAAATGGAAGAAGATGTATTCGGACGCCGGAAAGCTTCTGGAATCGCTCGATATCCCGGCAAGGCCGAATCAGCAGCTCGGAAGCTGCTCCCTCGCGGTGCAGCAGATGGTCGCGATAGCCCGTGCGGTCGATATGGACTGCAAGGTGCTTATCCTGGACGAGCCGACTTCCTCCCTCGACGAGCAGGAAGTTGAGAAGCTGTTCAAGCTCATGCTCGACCTCAAGAGCCGCGGCGTTGGAATAATATTCGTAACGCACTTCCTCGACCAGGTTTACGCGGTCTGTGACAAGATAACGGTACTGCGCGACGGTAAATTCGAAGGCGAGTACAATGCGGCGGATCTTCCGAAAGTCGAGCTGGTTTCCAAAATGCTCGGTAAGGATCTCAACAAGCTGTCCGACATGGACAAGCCCCACGAGGTCGAGCAGGAGACAAATGGCGAGGCTCCGGTATTCGAGGCTGAGGGACTTGTCAGCAGCGCCGGCATAGCGCCTTTCAACTTCTCAATAAGAAAGGGCGAGGTAAACGGCTTCACCGGACTTCTCGGCTCAGGCCGAAGCGAATCCGTCCGTGCGATATTCGGTGCGGACAGCATAACCGGCGGCACAGTCAGGATGAACGGCAAGACCGTAAAGATAAGAAAGCCGCTTGACGCAATGAAGCACGGCATAAGCTACCTCCCGGAGGACAGAAAGCACGATGGTATAATCGGCGACCTGTCCGTCAAGGATAACATAATCCTTGCGCTCCAGGTAATGCGCGGAATGTTCCGGCCGATATCCAAGGCGGACGCCGCGAAATATGCCGATGAGTACATAAAGCTGCTGGAAATAAAGACGGCTTCCCCGGATACGCCGATAAAGTCGCTTTCCGGCGGTAATCAGCAGAAAGTTATCCTCGCAAGGTGGCTTCTTGCGAACCCTGTATACCTTATCCTCGACGAACCCACAAGAGGTATCGACGTCGGCACCAAGCTCGAGATACAGAAGCTGGTGCTCAAACTCGCCGCCGAGGGCAAGAGCGTAACGTTCATCTCCTCTGAGATAGACGAAATGCTGAACGTATGTTCAAGACTTATAGTAATGCGCGACAGAAAGACCGCAGGCGAGCTTACCGGCTCCGACCTGAACCAGTCCAAGATAATGGAAACGATCGCAGGAGGTGAAAAGGTTCATGAAAACGCTTGAAAAAACAGGCGGGAACAAGTTCCTTGCTTTTCTGAAAAGAGCGGTCAGGAATCAGATCTTTATTCCGCTGGCAGCGCTGCTGATACTGGTGCTGTTCAACCTGATCGCTGACCCCTCGTTCTTCGCGATCAAATATGCTCCGAACAGCGCCGGCGATATGGTAATTTCGGGCAACATCATCACGATCCTCGACAACGCTTCGGAGCTTGCGATACTTGCCATCGGCATGACGCTGGTAACGTCAGCCTCCGGCGGACAGGATATCAGCGTTGGCGCGACTATCGCGGTCGCGGGCAGCGTTGTTCTGAGAGTCCTCTGCGGCGGCGAAGTCAGCCCGGCTGCGCTCCATGCGCCGATAATCGTTGCATTCCTCGCATGCGTTGTCGTATCAATGCTCCTGGGCGCGTTCAACGGCGCTCTGGTGGCTTACTTCAAGATACAGCCGATGGTCGCAACGCTTATCCTATTCACCGCAGGACGTTCCATCGCGGCATGGATAAACAACAATCAGCTCCCTGTCATCAACGATGAGAGCTTCGGCTGGTTCGGCAACTTCATTCCCGGACTGCCGCTTCCGACCCCGATATTCATTGCGGCGATATGCATTATAATCATTGCGCTGGTGCTCCGGTTCACAAAGCTGGGACTTTTCACCCAGGCGGTCGGCATAAACTCCGAATCCTCCAGACTTAACGGTCTGAACCCTGCGCGCATCAAGTTCATGACCTACGTCATACTTGGTCTGTGCGTTGCAGTCGCAGGCTTCATCAAGGTCAGCCGTATCTCCTCCATCAACTACTCGGTAGTTGCAAAGGACATCGAGATGGACGCTATCCTTGCGGTAGCACTCGGCGGAAACGCCCTCAGCGGCGGCAAGTTCAACATGGCGTCCTCGATACTCGGCGCTTATGTTATCCAGTTCCTGACGACAACTCTTTATAAGTTCCAGGTAGCTCCTACCGCGCTCCCCGCATACAAGGCGGTAGTAGTAATTATCCTGGTAGTTCTCAGCGCTCCCACTGTACGAAACAAGCTCGCAGCTTTCCGCAAGAAGATAGCTTCCCGCAGAAATCCCGTCAAGGAGGCGAATTAGTATGAAATTTCTGAAAAACGCCAACGGCAGTTCACGGAGATTATCTGACTCTAATCTGCTTCTGGTCATCACCATTGCGATATTCGTTGTAATGTATATCTGCGCAGTGGCGTTCATCGGCTCCGGCTTCACGAAGGTGCAGACCTTCTTCAACATACTCAACGAAAACGCGGCTCTGATAATCCTCTCCTGCGGAATGAGCCTTGTAATGATAACCGGCGGTATCGACATCTCGGTCGGCGCTGTTACGGCGCTGGTATGTATGTGCTGCGCAATGAACCTCGACTACGGCGGGGGCAATGTAGTCACCTCTGTTCTCATAGCCCTTGGAATAGGCACCGCTTTCGGACTTGTTCAGGGTTATCTGATAGCGTATCTGGAGATACAGCCGTTCATCGTAACGCTGGCGGGAATGTTCTTCGCAAAGGGCATGACCACCATCGTCAACGCAACGCAGTTCAACGTTGAGAACGAAGAATTCCAAGCACTCAAGGAAACAAGAATATCACTCCCCGGAATAGGTTCCACCAACAAGCATGGCGTATTTGTTCCGGCGTACATAGAAATAGGCGTGGTAGTCGCGCTGCTGATAGTTGCGATACTGTTCGTGTTCCTCAAGTGGGGCAGGCTCGGACGCGGTTTCTACGCTATCGGCGGCAACAGCCAGAGCGCAAATATGCTCGGCATCAACGTCAAGCGCACAAAGTTCTTCGCTTACCTGATGTGCGGAGTGCTCGCAGGTATAGGCGGCTTTGTTTACTTCCTTCATGTCGGATCCGGTTCACCCTCCCATGCAAGCGGAGCCGAGATGAACGCGATTGCTTCCTCCATCATCGGCGGCACGATGCTCTCCGGCGGTTCGGGCAACATCATAGGAACGCTGTTCGGCGTCATCTCGCTGAGTACGATAAAGAACATCGTTTCCTCCCTCGGACTTGACGACGCATGGTGGACGAACATTACCGTTGCGGCAATGATCTGCCTGTTCCTTGTTATCCAGAGCGTTGTTCTTTCCAGAAAGAACAAGAAAAAGGCATAAACACAAGCCGCACTGAATACTTGTTCGGTGCGGCTTTTCTGTGAAGGAGAATTATTATGAACAAGATATACTTTGTTACCGGAAGCCAGGATCTTTACGGCGAGGAGACCCTCGCGCAGGCTGCCAGGGACAGCACCAAGATGGCTGATTTCCTGAACGAAAAGCTTTCGGACATCGCGGAAGTCATATTCCAGCCGGTGGTGAAGACCGCCGACGAAGCCGAGGACATCTGCGTGCGCGCCTCCTCCGACAGGGAGTGCATAGGCGTTATCATGTGGATGCACACGTTCTCACCCGCCAAGATGTGGATAAGAGCGCTGAAAGCCCTGAAAAAGCCAATGCTCCACCTGCATACGCAGTTCAACGAGAAGCTCCCCTACGACAGCATCGACATGGACTTCATGAACCTCAACCAGTCCGCGCACGGAGACCGCGAGTTTGGGTTCATCTGCACAAGGCTCGGAATCAGGCGCGAGGTCGTTGCAGGCTACTATCAGCACGGGGACGTTATAGAGAAGATCCGCAGATTCGCTCATGCGGCTTCCGCAGTATCGTTCAGCAGGACTTTAAGGGTAGCAATGCTCGGAAACAATATGCGTGATGTCGCAGTCACTGACGGCGACCGCGTTGAAAGCGAGATACGCTTCGGCTGGAACGTGAACTACTACGGTATCGGCGACGTAGTGGAAATCGCCGACAGCGTTACCGAATCCGAAATAGACGCAAAAATGGCTGAATACACCGAAAAGTACACGATGGCGACGGACAACATCGCCGCTGTCCGCGAGCAGGCTAAATATGAAGCGGCTCTCGACAAGTTCATTGCACGGGAAAAGATAGGGGCGTTCACCGATACGTTCCAGGATCTCCACGGGCTGAACCAGCTCCCCGGAATCGCGGCGCAGAATCTCATGGCAAAGGGCGTGGGCTTCGGTCCGGAGGGCGACTACAAGACTGCGGCTCTCGGCGCGGTGCTGTTCAAAATGTCTGAGGGAAGAAAGGGTTCCACCGGATTCATGGAGGACTACACCTACGATCTCACTTCCGGCGAGGAGCTGGAGCTTGCGGCGCATATGCTGGAGGTATCCCCGGTGTTCGCTGCAAACAAGCCTGAAATTCAGGTGCACCCGCTTGGTATCGGCGGAAAATCCGACCCGGCGCGCCTTGTATTCGACGGCATTGACGGCGAGGGTATCGCGGTTTCCATGATAGACCTTGGCGACAGATTCCGCCTTGTATGCGCTGAGATCACGCTTGTAAAGCAGCCGGCTCCCATGCCGAAACTCCCTGTTGCAAGACTGATGTGGAAGCTGAAGCCCGATTTCGCAACCGGAGCGGCTGCGTGGATATACGCCGGCGGCGCTCATCATGCGGTAGTTTCCACGGCGCTCACGGTCGATGATATCCGCCTGTTTGCAAAGATGACGAATACGGAGCTTGTGGTCATCGACGACAAGACCGACATAAACAGCTTTGAACAGCAGCTTGCATTACTTGACGCTGCCGCGGCTCTCAAGAGGTGATAGTATGACGATACAGGAAAAAATACAGAATAAGAAAACCTATCTTGGCATAGAATTTGGCTCCACCAGAATAAAGGCGGTTCTCATCGACGACACGTTCGCGCCTGTCGCTTCCGGAAGCCACGACTGGCAGAACCGCTACGAAAACGGCGTGTGGACTTATTCTCTCGACGACATCACCACCGGATTACAGCACTGCTACGCAAGCCTTGCGGAGGACGTCAAGAGCAAATACGGCGTGGTTCCCACGGGCTACGGCGCAATGGGAATATCCGGCATGATGCACGGATACATGGCGTTCAATAAGGACGACAACCTGCTGGTTCCGTTCCGCACATGGAGAAATACCATCACCGAGCCGGCGGCTTCCGAACTGTCGGAACTTCTCGGATTCAATATCCCCCAGCGCTGGAGCATAGCGCACCTCTACCAGGCGGTGCTCAACGGCGAGGATCACGTCAAGGATATTGCGCACATCAACACGCTTGCAGGATATATCCACTATCAGCTGACCGGAAAACGCCAGGTCGGCGTTGGCGAAGCCTCCGGAATATTCCCTGTTGACGGTATCGTGTACAACGCGGAGTACATCGCGAAGGTAGATAAACTGCTTGCTGATAAGGGATTTTCCGGAAAGCTGACGGACGTTCTCCCCGGGGTGCTCAACGCAGGCGCAAGGGAAGCAGTCCTGACCGCCGAGGGCGCAAAGTTCCTCGACCCGAGCGGAAACCTCCAGCCGGGAGTTCCCGTCTGCCCGCCGGAGGGCGACGCAGGCACCGGAATGGCGGCGACAAACAGCGTACTCCCGCGCACGGGCAACGTGTCCGCCGGAACTTCCATATTTGCAATGCTCGTCCTTGACAAGCCGCTGAAGGGTTACTACCCGGAGATAGACGTAGTGACCACTCCGGACGGCGCTCCGGTTGCGATGGTTCACTGCAACAACTGCTCCTCCGAGCTGGACGCTTGGGTGAAGATATTCGGCGAATTTGCGGAACTGAGCGGTCACCCCATCGCAAAGCCTGCGCTTTATGACATGCTGTATTACCACGCGCTGACCGGCGACCCGGACTGCGGCGATACCGTTGTATACAACTTCCTTTCCGGCGAACCTGTCGCGGGCGCTGAGAACGGCAGACCGATGTACTTCCGCACCCCGGACGGCAAATTTAACCTCGCGAACCTGTTCCGCGCGGAGGTATACTCCACGATGGCGGCGCTGAAACTCGGCATGGATATCCTGTTCGATAAGGAGCAGGTTTCCGTTGACAAAATAACCGGACATGGCGGTCTGTTCAAGACGAAGGGAGTTGCTCAGCAGTTCCTTGCGGACGGTCTGGGCTGCGCGGTTTCCGTCATGAAGACCGCCGGAGAGGGCGGCGCCTGGGGAATGGCTATTCTGGCGGCTTACTCCGTATGCGGCGGCGGAAAATCCCTGCCGGAGTTCCTCGACGGCGAGGTGTTCGGCGGCATGGAATCCACAACTTTACAGCCCGAGGAAAAGGGCGCGGAGGGATTCCGGAAATTCATGGAGAACTACAAGCGCGGACTTGCGGCGGAATACGCTGCGGCAAAGTAAGGAGAGAAAGTAAATGTTAGAGAAATTAAAGCAGGAAGTACTTGAAGCCAATCTTCTGCTTCCGAAATACAATCTTGTAACGTTCACATGGGGGAATGTTTCCGCCATCGACCGCGAAAGCGGAATGATAGTTATAAAGCCCTCCGGCGTTCCCTACGAGGGAATGACCGCCGATGACATGGTGGTAGTCGAGCTTGCGACGGGTAAGATCGCAGAGGGCAAGTGGAAGCCCTCCAGCGACACGCCTACTCATCTGGAGCTGTACCGCGCTTTCCCGGCTGTCGGAGGAGTTGTCCACACCCACAGCCGCTGGGCGACTTCATTTGCGCAGGCAGGAGTAGGAATCCAGCCGATGGGCACCACCCAGGGCGACTACTTCTACGGCGAGATCCCCTGCACCCGGGCTATGACCCCGGAGGAGATCCGCGGCGAGTACGAAAAGGAGACCGGCAAGGTTATAATTGAAACGTTCAACGGAGTTGACCCGATGAGCATTCCGGCGGTTCTCGTAAAGAGCCACGGTCCGTTCACCTGGGGCAAGGACGCACACGAAGCAGTCCACAATTCCGTAGTCCTGGAGGAAGTCGCGTTCATGAACTACCACGCGCTGACGATAGCTCCGACCGCCGGAAGAATGCAGCAGGAGCTTCTCGATAAACACTATCTCAGAAAGCACGGAGCCAACGCTTATTACGGACAGGGCTGATTATTCTACTGATGATAAAAACGGGCAAGCATGAAGCTTGCCCGTTTTTTTACCGTCTGAAACGGCTTAGTATCTCAGAATCACTGCGGATTATTTGCCTTGATCTGTTTTCTGATGGTGCCGTGATCGCCGTTGCAGTACTCCGGAAGGTTGCTTGCACGGTAATAGCCCGTATTAGTAGAGCTGCACTTATTCGTTGCAAGCAGACCTGTCATCGTGCAGTACTGACGCTCCACAACCGATGGATCCGGAACGAAGTTCAGCACCTGCGAGGTGTCCTGAATGTCGATCATAACATCATGCCAGATCTGCGCTACTGCCTTCCAGCCGTCAGCGCCGCCGATAACGCGGCTGTCGTCGTATCCTATCCACAGTCCGCCGATATACTCAGGCGTAAGTCCCATGAACAGCAGGTCGGTGCCGGCGTTGGACGTACCAGTCTTACCGATTACCTCCACATTCGGAAGCTTCGCCTTCGGACCTGTACCGCTGTCGCCGTTTACCACCTTGTAGATCATACGGTTTGTGACCCACGCGGAATCGCTGTCGATCGCCTGAGTTCCATAGAAATCCTGTTCCATAATGACGTTGCCCTTGCTGTCCTCGACCTTGCTGTAGAACATCGGACGGTAATAAACGCCGCCGTTTCCGAAGATCTGATAAGCTCCGGCGACCTCCACCAGCTTCGCGCCGTTAGTCAGCGCACCAAGGCACAGCGGCGAGAGCGCGATATCCGACTCCACCAGCGTTGTAAATCCGAGCATCTGCGTGAGCTGAGTGTACATTGCCTTGGTGGTGTTCATTCTGCCGACCCTTACCGCCAGCGTATTCAATGAGTGCTGAACGCCATACCACGCAGTGCGGAGCGTTCCGTCGCCCCATACCTCGCCGTAGTTCTGCGGCCATATCTGCGGCTCGTCCTGCGTGCCGATGTTTATCGCCTCGTCGGGTATCAGCGTAGAATATGTGATGAGATTCTTCTGCACCGCCAGCGAATAAGTGGATATCGGCTTCATCGTTGAACCCGGCGATCTCGTTGCCTGGGTCGCGCGGTTGAACGCACCGTCGCCCGGCTTCTCTCCGAGGCCTCCGACAACAGCCTGAACTGTTCCGGTGTAGTCCATAACAATGAACGCCGACTGTATCAGATCCTTCTCCGCCGCATTCTCATTGTAGTATGAAAGCACCGTGTACGGGTCGCGGTATTTTTCCTCCAGTATCTTCTGGAGCTTCATATTTTCATTGATATAGATTTTGTAGCCGCCGTTGTACAGCTCGTTTTTCGCCGATGTGTAGGTGATTCCCTTGAGGTCGGCGAAATCGTTGATGACCTGGTCTATCGCCGCGTCGACATACCAGTCCTGGCTGACTTCGTAGTCGCCGTTCCACTTGTATGCGCGATAAGGCTTATCCTGCACCTCTGCGTCGAGGTCGCTGTCGTCCGTGCTGTCGGTGAGCGTGCGCTCGTCAATATAGCCGTAATCATCGCCGTAGACCGGCTTTGCAAAGTGCACCTGAATGCGGTTCAGACGGTAATCCTCGTATTCCTTCGTGGTGATCATGCCCTGCTCGTACATGCAGCGCAGCGAGTAATTCTGCTGCTGCTTGCTGCGGGCGAGGTCATAGTACGGCGACATCTTGGAGGGGTTACGTATCATTCCCGCGAGAACGGCAGCCTCGCCGATGTTGATGTCGGAAACGTCCTTGCCGAAGTAGTACTCTGAAGCAGCGCCGACGCCGTAGACCATTCCGTTGAACCAAATCTGATTGAGATAGCTCTCGAGGATATCGATCTTGGTGTACTTCTCCTCCAGGCTGAGAGCGCGGAAGATCTCGCGGAGCTTACGCTCCCAGCTTACTTCCTTATCGCCGGTGAGGTTCTTTATAAGCTGCTGGGTTATCGTAGAACCGCCGCCGCTGTCGCCGTTCGAGAAGAACGCGCCTGCGGTTCTGTACCAGTCAACGCCCTTATGCGTGTAGAAACGCTTGTCCTCGGAAGCTACGACAGCGTCGATGAGGCACTTGGGCATGTCCTCGTAGTCGACCCAGACGCGGTTCTGCTCTGCGGCAAGGCGCTTTATCTCGACAAGCTCGTTATCCTCGTCGTAGCCGTAGACGAAGCTCGTGTACTTCATCTCGACATCCTTCAAGTTCGCGTCGTAGGAATTATCCGCGAAGTCCAGGACATACACGGCAAGCACCGTCGCAACGATGCACACCATGATGACCAATATCAGCAGCATTGCGGAGAATGTCGTGCCAACTATGGTCATTGCATGTCCGAAATTCTTTGCCGCGCGGCTGCGCGACTTCTTCGAGGAACGCTTCTTAGGCTGTTCCTCCTTGATCTTGATGTATCGTATCTTCTTTTTGTTCATACCTTTAGTCACCCCTGCGCTGCCCGTGCGGCGCGGTTTGTCCATGTCTTGTACGGAGTGTACCCTCTTGCAGGGATACACATTATATTATAGCACATTTCTAATGAAATGTTAATACTTTTTTCAAAATTTTCACTTTCCGGGGTAAAAAAGAACCGCCCGTTTACCGCGGACGGTTCTGAGTTATTTGATTAAATAACGGAATCGAGCTTCCATCTGCCGTCAGACTTTGTGAAGTTTACGCTCACGGAGCGGTAAGCGTTTTTTCCCGCAAAGCTTCCAGCACGGATATACAGCATTCCGGAAGCGGAAGCGCCGTTATTGCTGCTTATCACAAGCACCGTATCGGAAGTGTTTACAGCAGTCAGACCTCCGTCGGAGTAATGCAGTGCGCCGAGCGTGCTTATTCCGCAGCGCTTCATCAGCTCGGAAACAGCTCTGTTTGTGTAGTAGTACTCAATGCACTCCACAAGGGTTTCCGGCTTTGTAATGCCGTTCTGACGACACTCGCCGAGAGCTATCACATTGTTGACGCCGATCGCGCCGTTCACCACGCTGCGAAGCTCCGCAGATGAATTCTCCGTGATATCGCTGAACGTCATCAGCGCAGACTTGTTAGCAGCGGTGTAGATGCTGTCGGTGATCCTTACATATCCGGCAGAATTCGTTGACGCCGCATACTTCTCTGAAAAGCTCTTTCTGTAGTCGATGGCCGCGGTCACATTCAGACCGCCGGAGTTTGCCGCCATGCCGCCGGAGATAGTGTAAACACTTCCCGCGCAGGAGTAGCTGTGTCTGGAAGCGCCGAAGCTTACGCTGCTGTTATCCGAACCGTAGATCTGAATGAGCTTCCCTGATTCAGGGTCGAACACCTCAACGGAACCCGCCGCCGAACCGGAATCCGGCGTGAATACTGCGTGTGTAAACGCAAGGTTCCTGCTGACGGAAGCTATCTGCCCGAAGTCGTTGACACGAGATACATACCCGTTCTGGTCAACGGAATACAGGTTAGTGGTGCCGCCGGAATTCTCAGCGAAGTAGACCGTGCCGCCGTAAGCCGCCGCAACAGTCAGTTTGTTGTCGGAATCATACGGAGTCGCGATATATTCAGCCTTTCCGCTGTCCCAGGAAGCAGTTATGACGTAGTATCTGCCGTCCTCGCGGACATTCAGTACAAGGAGCCTGCTGTCTGCATTATAGCTTGCACTCTGAAGTACGCCGGACATTACCATGTCCTCAGTGCAGAGATCCTCGATATATTCGCCCTGAGCGTTCACGCACAGAATTCTTCCGCGGGTATCGTAATCACTCATTCCGCTTACAAGCAGCTTACCGCCGTTTTCATCGACCCAAACGATCTTCGGGTCATTAATGTTCTCTGAGCATATCAGCGTCTCGGCGCCGTCGGCATAGCGATAGAGCGCTACCCCGCTGCTGCTCTTCACAAAGAAGGTATCCTCCGTGAGGAAAAACGCCGCGTCAGCGTCTATATAAAGCGTGTTGTCGAGCGACTGGCCGTTCGCTGTGAGCGTAACTCCCTCGGGGAGCTTATTATCAGCGGGCAGCTCGGACGGAGCATTTTCAACCTCAGAGGGAACTGTAGCCGGCGGTGCGTCTACGGTTCCGGGGACGTCGGTCTCCGCAGGATTCTCAGGAACGGACGTATCCGCCGGCGTCTCGGAGCTTTCCTCGTCCGTCACAGCTTCTGCCGTGGCGGGGTCCTCTCCGTACTCGCTGGTGCCGTCCATTTCCTCGGTGACCTCCGGCTCTACCGTGCCGTCAAGCCCTTCGGACGTTCCCGCTACGGAAACGCTGCTGTTATCCGGCTTCTCAGGCGGAGCAACAACGTTGGAATTATCAGGCAGTGTGACCTCAGAGGTGTCTACCTCGCTGATGTTGACAGGCGCGGCGTTCTCGTAGTCGCTCTCTGTCATGGATTCAACAAGGAATACTGCGGGGTCGCTCTGGAGCTTCGCTGCGGTGTCGCCTGTGCAGTAAACCGCCGCTCCGGTTATCTGGCAGGCAGCGCCGGAGGTGAACACCTTTCCGATGCTGTCTGTGTTAGTCGTCTTGGTGCCGTCCGCGAAATATAGCGTCTTTACCGGCATGGAGCCGCCCACCGCTCCGGTCAGAACCGCCTGAACCTCAGCCGGGGACATCGGAGCCGCAAAGTTCACGAGGAAATCCTTGGATTCCTCGCTGCCGCGCTCTTTTTCTAGCTGTTCAATCGCGTGGATAACGCGGTCGTTCGCGGAAAGCGTCGCAAGACCCGAATCGGTCAGAGAAACGCCGTTGTCCTTCGTAAGGTTCACTGCTGCCAGCGTACCCACCGTGACAACCAGCGCAGCCGCTGCCGCCGTCATGCCGATATACATGGGCTGGAGCTTCTGCCGCGCATTCTTTCCGCGCTTCGCATTTTCGCGTATTTTGTCGGCGTCGAACGAATATTCGCTCATAAGCTGTTTATAGAATTCGTTCTTGTTCATACGGGCAGACCTCCTTTCTCATGTAATATTATATGTGATTTTAGCTGAATTTGTTGTAACTCTGCGTAATAATCCGCGCGGATATTACCGTTTGAACTGCACGCATGCCGAAATTTATCGAAACTCCCGGTAATATCAACCGGCGGTAATACTCCGCGGCGTTAAATGCCGAATTTCTTCTTTTGCTTTTCAATGGTGCGGTATAGCTTGGTTTTTACGGTGGAAAGCCGCATATCCAGGCGATTCGCAACCTCCTCAAGCTTCATATCGCACACGAAATGCAGGTAGAAAATTTTCCCGACGGTCTCGTCGCCGGACATTATATCGTCGAAAATCTGCTTCGCAAGGATCTTGTCGGCCATGACGTCCTCGAGAAGCTTCTGATCCCTGGACATCTCAGCCTCAAAGGCGGCGGACTGTTCCTCGTCGATCTCCGAGAGGATAACGTCGCGTTCCTTGCGGCGCATGAAACCGGAGAACACGCTCCGGCACTCGAACTTGGCTATATTAATAAGGAAAGCCTCCGCTGATTCGATATCAGCGAAGCCCTTTTCGGAGATCCTCTTATAGAATCTCGTGTAGACATTCTGAATGATATCCTCAGAATCCTGGAAACGGGCTGCGTGGCTAACCACAAATTTTGAAACGGAATTGAAGGTTTCGGCGTATACAGCGTCAAAATAGCTGTCTAAATCTGGATTTCCCACGCAGTTGCTCACCTCGCTTAACTGCCTGCATAATAGAAGTCAGGCTTAATTTGAAAAAAGTTTCAGCATTTCAGTAAAATTTTATACAGATTTTTTACCGTCCGGGTGTGGTTAAAGGAACGCACACTTATTTATTATACACCTATATCGCGTTTTTGTCAATTGCAGGCGAAAAGCGCCTTGTATTAAGCGCAATAAGTTATATACAATGCGTATATTTTAATAATAATATTACGAACGCCTTGTTATATAAATCGACAGTTTGTCATATTTTGAGCAGCATTTACAAAACGTATCAAAAAAGTTGATTTTTAAGACGATTCCTCCACCGTCCTGATTGGTATTATATTTTTATAGTATAACACTGGGAGGGCTTCAGAAAATGAGGCTCCTGGGCAGGTGCCTGCTGTGACTCAGCCGATACTCAGCGTTGCTGGCGAAAAACATTCATATGTGGTCAGGACAAAATAACAGCCCCATAGTGGAGTTTCCGAGTACGCTTTGTCAAATTCAATATATTCTAGATATTCTCTTTATTTCTTGCGTATCCTGATTATTTCTCTTGCATTCGTTGTCAAGATAAAAAGTGAAACGAATTCAGAGAAACAGAGAAAAGCAGAGAGATTTGCAGAGAAACCGAAAGAAAATATAATATATTTGAAATATACGCCTGAAAAGTCTTGACAAAGCGAAACAAAACGTGTATAATATCAAATGTTGCATGTGGCATTTGTGTAGAAATGCCAGGATCATCATTAAATAAGGAGGAAACAAATATGTCAACTTATATGCCTAAGGCTGCCGAAGTTGAGCGCAGCTGGTATATTCTCGACGCAGCAGACAAGCCCCTGGGCCGTGTAGCTGCAACAGCCGCTCACATTCTGAGAGGCAAGCACAAGCCGACATTCGCTCCCCACTGCGACTGCGGCGATCATGTGATCATCATTAACTGCGCAAAGGCAGTCCTCACCGGCAAGAAGCTGGAGAAGAAGGTTTACAGATGGCACACCGGCTGGATCGGCCACCTCAAGGAAGTCGGCTATGACAAGCTGATGAAGGAGAACCCCGAGAAGGCAATGACCATCGCTGTAAACGGCATGCTGCCCAACACCACACTCGGCAGAAAGGCTCTCACCAGACTGCGCTGCTACGCAGGTGCAGAGCACAACAACGCGGCTCAGAAGCCCGTTGAATACAAAATATAAGGAGGGTCTGAACAATGTACGATTCTAAGCCTTATTACTATGGCACCGGCAGAAGAAAGCACTCTGTTGCAAGAGTAAGAGTATATCCCGGAAGCGGCACGATCACAATCAACGGCCGTTCCATCGATGACTATTTCGGTCTGGAGACCCTCAAGCTGATCGTTCGTCAGCCCCTGACCCTCACAGACACCATCGAGAAGTTTGACATCGTTGCTACCGTTGCAGGCGGCGGCGTTACCGGTCAGGCAGGCGCTATCCGCCACGGTCTCTCCAGAGCGCTCCTCCAGTACTCTGACGAGCTCCGTCCTGTTCTCAAGAAGGCAGGCTTCCTCACTCGTGACCCGAGAATGAAGGAAAGAAAGAAGTACGGTCTCAAGGCTGCACGTCGCGCTCCTCAGTTCTCCAAGAGATAATCTTTATCCCTGCGTGGGAATTGCGAAACGCTTGGTTATGCAGTTTGTGGCATTGTGTGTCTGCTTGGAAACAGGCAAATCACAGACTACAACTAACATAAAACTAACAAGCAACTAACAAAAATAAAGGCATTCATCGTTTGGTGAATGCCTTTTTATGTCATATCTTGTTTATAGCTCTCAATAATTCCTGCACATTGACATGAGTGTAAACCCTCTCCGTCAGCGACATAGCACCGGAGTGCCCGACGATTTTCTTTATCATCGTTGGGGACACTTCCTTTTCAGTAAGCATGGAAATGCAGGTGTGACGGGTATCGTGCGGCTTGTGAGAGCAGCCTATGAGTTCCATGACAGGCGTCCAGTAGGAATCATAGTAGTTCCGATAGTCAAAATGGGCGCCCTCTGGAGTGTGCAGCAGATACTCACAGCCGTCGTCATACCACTTCCTGAAAAATGGGTAGGTCTTGTCCGCTATGGGAACTATGCGTATTCCGTTTTCAGTCTTGCTTTCAACGACATTGAAGTAATGTTCGTCAATGTGGACGTTCTCCCGTTTGAGATCAAGCAATTCCGATACACGAACCCCGCTGTATATCAGCATGAGGACGATCTGCGCATATAGGTTGTTTTTCTGCACCCAGAGTGCCTCGATTTCCTCATTACTGAACGGACTGCGGTCGGTTCGGTTAGGATTTCTGTTTTTGTATTTCAGTATATCAACATACTGCGAATAGTCCTTGTTGCAGTATTCGTATTTCATAGCATACTCATACATCTGACTTAGCAGGACTTTTAGTTTTCGCAGAGTAGGATAATTCTTGCCGCAGTTATCTATCACGCCTTGCAGGTCTGTCAGCTTCAGTTCTTTGAAAACTCTGTCATGAATAGCTGAACAGCAGTTGTACGAGGCGTTGTAGCCCTTAACATTAGAAGCGGAAATCGTGGGAAATTTTTCGGCTGACCATTTGCTGAATATCTCCGCAAAGGTGATTTTCGACGATTCAACATCAAAGGGATTCTTGTTATAGTCCATGAGCATTTCAAGACCCTTTGCTCTGGTCGGCGCATAGCCGATGGTGATGTACTTCTGCTTTGCTTTTCCGCTTTCCTCGTCAATCTCCCAGCCTGTGGTTTTTCGGACTATGTAAGGATTTCTGCGGTTTCCGGACAGCTTGTAGACAGTGCCGATACCGTTTGCTAATCTCATTTTAACCCTCCTTATATTGCTGAAAAGAATAATTGCTGCGCTCTATCTGCGGGTATGCTGCTTTCAGAAATTCAATCACGCTGACACCAGATTTCTCTGCGGCTCTGAACGCCATCAAATCCTCGTTCCAATCCTTGCGCTGCGATATAACCCTGGACACCGATATTTTTCTTTCAGTAAATTCAGCGTTTAGCTTTTGTTCTATTGTGCCTGCGGCGGTGCGACCTGCTTGGTCGTTATCAAGCGAGAGAATAACCGAGGATATTTCTCTGTGTTCTTTCAGATAGCGTAATACTGATGTATGTCCGCAGCCATTTGCACTCAATCTATGATCTGATTTCCAGTCAATACCGAGCAGCTTTGAGAACGTAGCGTGTGACATAGCGTCAATCGGGCTTTCAAAAACACGCAGCTTGTCTGAACTGCCTGTTATCGCAAAGCTGCAAGATTTGTCACCTCCCGAAACCTCTCCACGGAACTGTGTTGCCCCCGTTCCGCGTAAGGCACAAGAGCGAACCGCTCCACTGCTGTCTTTACCTATGAACATACAATTGTGGTGTGCATTATCCTCTCCGATAAGGCTGTCCGCAATAAGGCAATCCACAATTTCTTCGTCAATACCACGGGTTTTCGTGAGATAGGCGCGAACCCGTTCGGGAGAAGTCTGCGCAGGTAATCTAAAAACAGGAGTTTTGCTTGGAAATGTGGGGGTATAGCTAACGGGGACGTTTTTCTGAATAAATTCAAGTGCATACTCTTTTGAACAGGACAGCGTATCCATCACCAAATCAATCGGAAAGCCCCCTCTGCTGTCTGAATGACGATACCAATTATTCTTTTCAGGAAATATGTATAAGCCGCCGCTGTGCTTAATATGTACAGCTTTTGTAGTAGTTTGCTTGCCCTCGTCAACCTGCATACCGAGAGCTTTTGCAACGGAAATGCAGTCTGCGTTTGCAAGCGCATAGTATTCGTTTGCGGAAAACCTCATCTTCTTACACCTCTATTCTGTTTTCTGTTTTCGTTGCTCTTTAACTCCGAAAGAGCATCCTCTGAAATCCCTGCTTTTTTCTGAATTATATCTGCTTCCTCATCAAATCCCAGCGACCTTACAAATCTGCCGCAAAGCCGACGGATAACGTTGGCGAGTGATTTATGCAGCGGAGTGGATTTCTCAGCCAAATCTTCATATCCCGAAATGGGAGCAAGCATACAGTTGCTCAGTTTTGCGATGTCGGTTATATGCTTTACGGCAGATATTATCTTATCTTTAGCTTTGCTAAGTTCATTCTCCGCCGTTTGACAGCGTTCTTCGAGCGCCTTGTACCTCGGAAGAAGTTTATGATATGCTTTGCTGTCATCAAGCAGTTCGTTTGCAAGCTCGTTATACTTCATATAGGAATTTTTTGCGTCCGTCAGCTTTCCGGAAAGCTCCGCCTCTTTTCGGGACAGTACGGTTTCTTTTTCAGCTATGATTTTTTCTCGGTGGTCAAGAGTAGTTTCTCTCATAGCGGCAGTCTTTTTCGCCGCTTCAAGTTTGCTGAACTCCTCCTCGGAAACCACCCTTTTGTTGAAAGGCAGTTTTGTGCTTTCTATGCCCTCGCTCTCGGCGGCGTCGTTCAGCAGTTTCAGTTCGTCCAGATTTTCCGAAAGCTCCGCTTTCTGCTGTTCAAGGGCGGATATTGTGTCCTTGTGCTGTTTGTACTGTTCGACGGTGTAGGTGTACCCTCTGCCTTTTTGCGTTTCGGCAATATCTATTCCGTGCCTGCGGCATATTTCGACGAGAACATCACGCTCCGCCAATCTCCAACGATTTATGGTGTTCTCTCCCTCGCCGTAACCCATTTCTTTAAGAGCCTGCGCCAAACCATTCTGCGTATCAACGCCACGCTTGTAATGCCCGATAGGGATATAGTCGATATGCAGGTGCGGCGTAGCTTCGTCAACGTGGAGAACAGCGTTGAAAACAAAGAAATTCGGATTGCGTTCAGAAAATCCCTGCATATATTCGGTAAGACATTTGGCGGCAGTTTCTGCGTCAGCCGTGCCTATCCCCGTATCGTTCCTGTCGCCTATCTGCACAATGTCCTCATAGAAGCTCTTACGCTTGTCAGGAGCAGTTATTACATTGTTACTGGGAGCATGTGAAAAAGCATAACGGAAATATCCGTTCTTGATACGGCGGTCGGCTCGCTTCTGCTTTGCATTGTAACGCTCGACTGCCTCCGAAAAGCATTTGTCATAAGCCTCGGTTATTGACATCTTTACAAAGGTGACATTCTGACTGCTGCGGGAGCTGTCAACATTTTTCGGCTTGAATGCGCGATTGTTATGGGAAAGGCTGCCCTTGCCCTGACAATGAGATATGGTTTTCGCTTTCACTAATTTCTCCTTTCGCTGCGGTATTTTTACCAACGGCTCTGCCATTGGTAACCCCTTAATACCTGCGACAGCAAGCTATCACAGGTACGGGGCTCTCCGAGGGGCGGGGGATTCGGATAATGCAATGCATTATCCGTGCGTTTGCTGCCGAAACGACAGCCGTATTTGCTGAAAGCAAATTCAAGGTTGCAACATTGCAAGAATTTTATATACAGAGGTTTTGCAACCTTGGGTTTGCAATGTTTTTTCAAAACTGAAAAACATTCTGAAAGAAACTCAACAGCTGCGGCAGCAAAGGACAACCTGCTCCATAACCTCGTGTTCAACGTACAGGCTGCGTGTTTTCTCCCACCCTACTATTTCAGTAAAGGTTTTCGGGCGGGGATTCTTTTCAGCGTACTGCTTACGGAGCAGATTCCACGTTTCCCACGCTTCTGCGTCGATTTTCCTCGCCAGCTCATTGAACTTCTCTCCGACAAGTTCGGCAGTAATAATGTCCGGATAGTTTTCTTTCATGAACTTTTGCCACTCTGTTCCGAAGCGGCCTATGGGTTCTGAATTGTTCATATATGCTCCTTTCCCAGAAAGATTGCAAAGTACCTATACGGGAAATTCTTGCAACCTTGCAATGTTGAAATTAGTCGGGCAGTTTCCAATACCACTTGTTATCAGCTTTTATTGATAATACCTTAAGGTTTTTCTTTGCCTCGTTCAGCGTTCTTGCGCTGAAATCGTAGTCTGAGGCTGCGGCGGCAATTTCTTTTTGACTAACCTTTCCGTCCTTAAGAATTTCAAGGAGGAACTCTGTCGCTATTTCCAGCTTGCTTAATTCTGCACCGCAATTTTCGAGAAACTGCTCGGCGGTAATGTCAACCTCGCCTTTCCATTCAAGAGCTGAATTCTCGTTTATCTCGAACAGCAGCGATTTCCCAACAGGAGCAAGGCTGCTCTTGGCTTGCGTCATTATACGTTTTGACGGTGAATCACGCATCTTTCCAACGATAAGAACGCTGCGGGCAACTGCGGTTATATCTATCGAGCCTAACCCGCGATATGAGCTTTTCTGTCCTGCGGCTTTGTTCATGTGTCCTATCAGGACCACTGCGCAGCCGTATTCTTCTGCAATTCTGCCGAGCTTGGACATTACAGGGCGTATCTCGTTGGCTCTGTGCATATCCACGTTAGCGCCGATATACGCCTGTATCGGATCGAGAATTATCAGCTTGGCGCCTGTCTGTTGTATCGCTTTTTCTATTCGTTCATCTGTCATTGATAGTTCTTCTTTGCTTTCATCAATGACAAGAACTCTTGCACAATCAGCGTTTACAGCTTCCAGTCGAGGCTTGATCGTATCGGCAAGCCCGTCCTCGGCGGTCTGATAAATAACATTCATAGGCACTTTGGTTTCCACCTCATTTGGCAGATTTTCACCTTGTGTGAATGCTGCGGCAATCGAAAGGGCAAGAGTTGTCTTGCCCTCGCCGGGGTCGCCTTGAATAATGGTTATCTTTCCGAGCGGTATGTACGGTTTCCACAGCCACTTTACTGCAACCGCTTCGACATCTGCCATGTTGATGATGTTGAGTTCAGTGTTACTCATCCATCAAGCACCACCTTGTCGTTGAAGTAGCCCGTTGCCTCCCACACCAGCTTATCAGAGCAGTAGTAGGTGTACTCGGACGAACCTTCATTCTTCATAGCGATTCCGAACGGGAGTATTCCACGCTGCAAGCCGATACGGATAAACTGCGGGTTCTTGCCTGTTGCACGGGCAATTTCGGCGATAGGCACGTTGCGACCTGTGAATTTGGGGTGATTGGTGTAAGTCATGGTAAATGCCTCCTTTGATATTGACTATTTGACATGAGTGTGATATAATAACACTATAAGCATTTTGGAATAACTTGTTGTGTGTTATCTACCGTGTTTATTATAATCCACTATAAGTGATTTGTCAATACTTTTGAGTGACTACAAGCAAACCAAAAGTGATTTTTGTGAGAATTTCACAACAACTCAGGAGGTTTTCTGTGTTTTATAACCAGTTAATTAAGCTCTGTGAGGAGCATAATGAAAAGCCAACCCCTCTTCTTAAGTCATTGGGGTTAAGTGCAACAAATCTGAAAAGATGGCAGAACGGCTCAACCGTAAATTCCGATATTCTTGCAAAATTATCGGAACACTTTGAAGTGCCTGTTGACTATTTTTTTGAGGAAGATGACGCTGAAAGCAGCATGGTCATATCAGATGACGGAAACTCGATCAAAAAAGTATATAGAGTTATGACAGCACATCCGGATCATATCGCGAGCATGATTTCGGGAACGGATATTTCCTTTTCAGACTTGAAAAGGATTGCCGAATATATTAACTGCTCCGTGGAATATCTTGTTCCCGCTGGACTAATTAGCGATAAAAATGCTGAACAGAAAACGGACTCCGTAATTCCGGCAAAAGATCTTGTTCTCAATGTTCTTGAGAAGCTTTCCGGAAATGCGGATTACAGCTACCTTCAAGTAAGGATCTCCTCCGTTATTATTTCTAACCTTGCTAAGAAGAATATCACTATGGAGAACTTATTAGGTATAAGGCTGTCTGCAAAGAAGATACGGAACTTGTACAATCTTGCTCTGCCTGCTGAAAAGAAAAAAGGTCTGAATTTCTCAGACCTTGTAAGAATATCGGAAGCGTTCAATGTTAGCTATGATTTTATGCTGACGGGGAATGGAGATTAGCGACTGAGTATTTGAAACTTCAGAATAATTAGTGAACGAGGATAATAATGCGATACATCGGAGGAAAAAGCCTGTTGCTGGACAATATCAGCAATGTAATAGATTCATACACAGCCAATGTGTCAACAGTAATTGACCTGTTTGCCGGTTCTGGAGTAGTATCCGAACATTTGAAGAAATCAGGATTTCGCACTATCAGTAACGATTTTCTTTTTTTCAGTTATGCCATTCAAAGAGGCACTATTGGATTAAATAGAAAGCCTACTTTTAAAAAGCTTGGAATCTCTAATCTTCTTGATTACCTTAATGCTTTAAAACTTGAGGATACTGATTTCAGATTAGAGCAGTGCTTTATCTATAACAATTATACTCCTACCGGTGACTGCAGCAGGATGTATTTTCAGCCTGATAATGCTCTGAAAATCGATATTATCAGGCTCACAATAGAGAAGTGGTATAACAAAGCAATGATTGACGAAGATGAGTATTTTTATCTTTTGTCTTGTTTAATCAATGCAGTCCCTTATGTTTCTAATATCACTGGGGTATATGCTGCTTACCTTAAATTTTGGGATACAAGAACATACAACGAGTTAACATTGGTTGAACCCACTATAATCGACAACGGTTATAACAACGAATGTTATAACGAAGATTATACTTCTCTTTTAGACACGGAGGCGGATTTGCTTTACGCAGACCCTCCATACAACTCACGAGAATACCTTCCCAACTACCATATCCTTGAAACCATTGCACGGTATGACTATCCCGAAATACATGGTGTAACAGGTATGAGGGGTTATGAAAATCAGAAATCTGCATTCTGCAAAAAAGGCACGGTTGAATCAGCCTTTGAAATGCTTATCAGAGATTGTCAAAGCAGATACATATTAATTAGCTATAACAACGAAGCTCTATTGCCAACAGAACGGCTTATAGAGATTTGTAAAGATTATGCCGTTGATGATAGCTTTAAGCTGTTCGAGTATAATTATAGGCGATATAAAAGCAAAATCCCCAATAATGGGTCTGGGTTGAAAGAACAATTATATTTCTTAAGGAGGCATTGATATGGCTGTTAAAGCTCCATTTAATTATATCGGAAACAAATATAGAATCATAAACTCCATTCAAGAATGTTTTCCCGAAGAAATAGACACTTTTGTTGATTTGTTTTGCGGAGGGTGTGATGTCAGCATCAATACACAGGCAAACTCCATATATGCCAATGATATAAATTATCATGTCATTGATATTATGAAGGCTTTTCAACAGTATGATGTTGATTATCTCTTGGAATATATCGACACCACAATAAATCAGTGGTGTCTTAACAAGACAAACGAAGAAGGCTATAAGGCTTTTCGTGATTATTATAACAAAAGCAAAAACCCATTGGACTTGTATATACTTATGTGTTTCAGCTTTAATTATCAGTTTCGATTTAACAGCAATCACGATTATAACAACCCGTTCGGCAAAAACAGAAGCAGCTTTAATGACGTTATGAGAAACAATCTCATTATTTTCAAGGGACGAATTGAAGATATACATTTTTCTTCATTTGACTTCCTTGACTTTGATTATGACGTTCTTAAAGCAGGGGACTTTATCTATGCCGATCCGCCCTATCTGCTTACCTGTGGCAGCTACAACGATGGCAAACGAGGGTTTAGAGGCTGGACTGGCCACGATGATATTGAGCTTTTCAGAATCCTTACTGAGCTGTCTGATAGAGGAGTGAATTTCGCATTGTCCAATGTTATTGAACACAAAGGACTGACTAACTGCAATTTAGCAGATTGGGCAGATACAAACGGTTATTTCATTCATAGTATAAACTTTAATTATAACAACTGCAATTATCATACCAATAACAAGACGAACGTTACAAGGGAAGTTTTGATCACCAACTATTGACAGGAGGGCAAAATGGCAGAACGTACTTTCGGTTGGGTACAAGAAGCGTATACAATAGATAATCTGAAAAAAGTGGTAAGGGTTTTCGTACCCGATTCAGAGGTTAACAAAATACTCCGAGAGGATAAAATACCTAGACTAATCTCTGATGAATATGGCAAAGAGGAAATGATAAATCTTCTTGCCTCGGATAAAATATGTATTCCTTATACTCTGCTTAAAGGAAAAGGTACTCCTAAAGGGTTTACCAGAACTAATGCACCTTGTTCAGGAATAATTCAGGCTGTCCTTCCAGGACAACGGAAAGAATATCAGAGTGACTGGCCAGCAGATTCGTTTCTTCGCTGGGCGGTAAGTATAGGTTTTCTTGACTATGATCGTGAGAAAGACACTTGCAGTATCAGCGAACTTGGATATAAATATGCTATTTCCGAAGATAGCAGCAAGGAAGAAAAAGAAATATTGACTGCAGCATTTTTATCATATCCGCCTGTTTGCCGTATATTAAGCTTGCTTGAAAGCGGCAACAGTCTCACAAAGTTTGAAATAGGCTGTCAATTAGGTTTTGTCGGTGAGGCGGGATTTACATCTATTCCTCAAAATATTATTCTTCAAGGGCTAAGTATTGCTGCAACGCCTAAAGAAAGAAATAAGCTGCTGTCTGATACCGAAGGTACATCGGATAAATATGTTCGTACGATTTGTGCTTGGCTGAAAAGTATGAAATGGGTTACACAGGTATCAAAAAGCATAACTGCGAATGTAGGAAACCAGACATACACAGATACAATTCCACAATCATATCAAATAACTCTTGAAGGTAAAAAGGTGCTGAAACACGCCACAGGTGCTTCAAAATACAAACGCATTGATAAAAGAGTGATGTGGGATATGCTAGCGACAAAGCCTTCCGACAGAAATTATCTCCGCAATCGAAGAACATACCTGATAAAATATCTTACAACAACCTATCGCAGTTTGGAAGAAGTGTCTTCTTTCTTATTGACAAAGGATATGACAGAAGGTACAGATGTGATTGCTGATGATATTCAAGGATTGATAAACATTGGTATCAATGTAAGCATAAAAAACCAAACATACAAGATTATGGATAACATCATTGGTCTTGACATCCCCAATTCTGTTAGGTCGGAGATGTCGTCCAAATCTGAGATTTCTGTAATAAAAGACAATATAAGGAAACGGTTGAACCACATTAACCACAAATACCTTGTCCTTATCGACTTGGGCTTTGATGGAACAGCTGATAGAGACTATGAATTGCAGACCGCTGATTTGTTAACAAGCGAACTGTCTTTCAAAGGTGCAAGATTAGGAGATACCAGGAAACCCGATGTTTGTGTTTATCACGGTACTAATGGTCTCATTATTGACAACAAAGCTTATGGAAAAGGATACTCTCTCCCGATAAAACAAGCTGATGAAATGCTGCGTTATATTGAAGAAAACCAAAAGCGTGATAAATCGCTCAACCCTAACGAATGGTGGACAATCTTTGATGACGCAGTTAGCAAGTTTAATTTTGCTTTTGTTTCAGGCGAGTTCACAGGAGGATTTAAGGATAGACTCGAAAATATAAGCAGACGTTCATCGGTAAATGGCGCTGCTATAAACTCCGTTAACCTTTTGCTTCTGGCAGAAGAAATAAAGTCAGGAAGGATGAGCTATTCTGATGCGTTCAAAAACTTCGATTGCAATAAAGAAATAACAATATAAGCTCTCTGCTTATGAAAAGTTCATTAAAACGATGGAGGTACACATATGATTAGTAAGATTCATTTTCATCATTATAGAAAGCTTAAGAATATTAGTATTGATTTATCCAAAAATATCAATATAATTTCTGGAACAAACGGAACTTGCAAATCTTCTATTTTGCATATTATTAGCAACTCGTTTCAAGCAGTTAAGAGTACAAAATGCGGCGATGCAGTAAAAAAGTGCATAGAAATAATTAAAGCAATAAACGAGCAGTATAACCCCAAGCTTGAATCTCTAACTAGAGGAGATAAGAAATATCAAGATCCTGCTCCTGGTCATACGGGTGCATATTATGATGTTGAATATTGGGGAGATCAAGCTACATTATCATTTAGAAAGCATAACTCCCAAAACGCTGGGAAGTTTAGATATGCAGTTAAGCCTACATATAGTGCAAAATCAAATGAAAAATTGCCCAGTCTTCCAGTTATTTACCTCGGTTTAAATCGTTTGGCTACATATGGTGAATATAAAGATTTAGAGCCAATTGTAGAAATTAAGAAAAACCTTCCTCAAGATTATCTTTTAGAGATAATGAGGATTTATGCTTCCTTTACCAATTATCATATATCTAATATAGGTGTTAATCATATGGGAAGTGTCAAAATTAGAGCTGATTTTGACAGTTCGGAAAAGGGGATTGACTCAAATACTATATCTGCTGGAGAAGATAATTTGTATATTATTATTTCTGCATTAGTGTCATTAAAGTATTATTATGATTCTTTAGCTGAACATCGCGAAGTAGATAGCATATTATTAATAGATGAATTTGATGCAACTCTCCATCCAGCGTTCCAGTTTTGATTATTTGATCTTGTGTTGAATTATTCAATGGCATATAATATACAAGTTGTTTTTACCAGTCATAGTCTTTCGTTAATTGAATATTGTTTGAAGAAAAAGCAGAATTTGATTTATTTATATGATAATCAAACAAGTATTCACCATATCGAAAATCCAAGCATATATAAAATTAACCTGTATTTAAAAAGCATCACGGAATCAGAATATTCCTTTGAAAGGAAAATACCTGTATTTAGCGAAGACGAAGAAGCACGGTATCTTTTAAATATTCTCTTTAACTATTTATCTGAAAAACATGATGGTTTTAGTAGAGTACGAAATTATTTCTATCTTGTGGATGCTAACATTGGTGGCGATACTTTACATGGTTTATTTAAAGATCCTCAACTGAAAACCTTTGTAGGGCAGATATGCATTTTGGATGGCGATCATAATAATGATATGAACAATAGGGTAATAACATTGCCCGGAAAAGATTCTCCTGAAAAGTTTTTGATAAATTATGCCCAAACTCTATATGATAGGGATGATAGATTTTGGTTATCTGATGTAGTGCTTGAAGAAAATGTAGGCAAGGATTTTTATACCCATACCTTTATTCCTGCGGTTGAGAAGATAAATGAAAAAATTGAAAGCCTAAAAAGCCAAGGTAAATCTACAAGTGGGGTTATGAGAGAGGAAACCAAAAAGCTATTTAGACAACACCAAAAATTCTTTCATATCATCTTTGATGCATGGCTGGTTGATAACAATAATGTATCAGAAATCAATCAATTCTATAACAATCTTAAAGCAATGTATAAGAAAGTAGCGCCTATTGCGGGACTAGATCCTGATATTTGGTCATAAGAATTATTTGAAAGGAAGTGTGGGTTATGCCAAGTAGTTTTTCACCACTTAGGTATCCAGGTGGTAAATCTCAACTGTATGATTATGTTAAAAGAATTATTGACTATAATGATCTGCTTGGCGAGACCTATGTTGAGCCATTTGCAGGTGGTGCAGGTTTGGCCATGAAACTGCTACTCAATAACGATGTGAAAAGAATCATTATTAATGATTATGATTTCGCAATATATTCGATCTGGTATTGCATTTTGAATTATACCGATGACTTTTGTGATAGAATACAGCAAATCGATATATCCATTGAGGAACACGACAGGCAACGAACAATATACAATAGTGGTACGACTAATATTTTTGACATGGGGATAGCAGCTTTTTATTTAAATCGTACAAATAGATCTGGTGTAATTAAAGGAGGAGTAATAGGGGGGAGGGAACAGAGTGGATTGTATAAAATTGATGCTAGATTTAACAAAGACGCATTGATTAAAAAAATAAGGGCAATTGCTAAAGAAAAAGGTAGAATTGTTCTATATAATTTGGATGCAATGGACTTTTTATCAAACGGTGTCCTTGATCATTATTACAAAACTTTTGTAAACTTTGATCCACCATATGTAATGAAAGGTTCTCAATTATACAAAAATGCGTTTTCAGAACAAGATCATAAGGACTTGTATAAATTGATATCTAAGTGTAAAAGAAAATGGATTGTCACTTATGATATTTGTCCGCTTATTAGGGAACTCTACAAAAACCATAGAGGAGCAGAGATAGATATAAATTATTCCGCAAGTAATAGCGGCAAAGCGAGAGAATACATATTCTTTAGTAACAACCTTTTTTTACCGGAGGGCATAGAATTAACCAATCAATCATAAGAATAACGTTACGATTTTCAAAGCATCTAACACACACCTAACATAGCAAGAAGAAAACCGCATTACACAGCCGTCTGAGGTTCTCCAAGAGATAATCTCAGCCGAAACAGACCGCTTTACAATGCGGCTTGCGGCGATACAGTTATCAACTTGGTCTTTATTTGGTCTTTATATCCTCTCCGAGTATTCGGGGAGGATATTTTTATGCTAATTTAAGCGACACAAGGTCTGCAACCTTTGCTTTGGTGCTTTTGAGAACGTCCGCATAGATATTCGCTGTTACGCCTATGTCACAATGTCCTAAATGCTCCGATACGATTTTCAGATCAACGCCGCTGTTCAGAAGTAAGGTTGCGTTGCAGTGACGGAGCTGGTGCAGGGTCAGAAACTCAAACTCTGTTCCTTTGAGAAAGCGCTTGAAAGAAGTTCGTAGCGCCGACCTGTCACGGTAGTTGCCATTAGCGGAAGTAAAGAGGCTGAATGCCGAACCGTGTAAATGCCAATAATACCCACAGAAAGTGAGGTATTGCACATGAAA